>Ga0307509_10000138_pt1 | contig 108694 bp, 94 predicted proteins | sample 10_EM_MG_FD_202245 | JGI IMG/M metagenome (GOLD analysis project Ga0307509, IMG submission 202245) | Populus trichocarpa ectomycorrhiza microbial communities from riparian zone in the Pacific Northwest, United States - 10_EM | ecosystem: Host-associated > Plants > Roots > Unclassified | place... | reverse complement strand
TCAACACTTTTTAAAAACATCTTAAAAAGCATCGCTCAACAACCAAAAAACATTCGCAACCCTTTGATTCTGAAACAGTTTTCTTAACTGCGTCAGCAGCAAGAGGGGCGAATTATACAGCCCCCAATACGGGCGTCAACGCTTTTTGGAAATTTAACGAAAAAAAGCGATGCACAGCGGATTTACCGACATTTCGCCGGCTTGATGCAAGGGCGATTCGCTCCGGCCGTGGCATTGATTTAACGCAGAAATTCGGCCGCTTCCCCGGCGCGCCCGCCAGAAACGCCTGATCGCCGGACGATTGATTACAATCATCGGCAACATCACGCTATGGAGGATTTACGCTCATGACCAAGGCTCAATTCTGCTGGGAAGACCCCTTGCTGCTCGACACGCAGCTTAGCGAAGAAGAACGGATGATCCGCGATGCGGCACGCGACTACTGTCAGGGCAAGCTGATGCCACGTGTCCAGGAGGCGTTCCGCCATGAGAAAACCGATCCGGCGATTTTCCGCGAGATGGGTGCGATGGGACTGCTCGGCCCGACGATTCCGGCTGAATACGGCGGCGCCGGCCTCAGCTATGTGAGCTACGGCCTTGCCGCACGCGAGGTCGAGCGCGTCGATTCCGGCTATCGCTCGATGATGAGCGTACAGTCGTCGCTGGTCATGGTGCCGATCTTCGAGTTCGGCACCGAAGCCCAGAGGCGCAGATACCTGCCGAAGCTGGCGACCGGCGAGTGGATCGGCTGCTTCGGCCTGACCGAACCGAACCACGGCTCCGACCCGGGCAGCATGGAAACGCGGGCGCGCAGCGTCGATGGCGGCTATCTGCTGTCGGGCAGCAAGACGTGGATTACCAACTCACCGATCGCCGACGTCTTCATCGTCTGGGCCAAGAACGATGCCGGCGACATCCGCGGCTTCGTGCTCGAAAAGGGGATGAAGGGCCTCTCGACGCCGCCCATCCACGGCAAGGTCGGCTTGCGCACCTCGATTACCGGCGAGATCGTGATGGACGAAGTGTTCGTCCCGGCCGAGAACGAATTCCCCGAGGTGAAAGGCCTGAAAGGTCCGTTCACCTGCCTCAACTCGGCGCGCTACGGCATCGCCTGGGGTGCCCTCGGCGCCGCCGAGTTCTGCTGGCACACGGCGCGCCAGTACACACTCGACCGCCAGCAATTCGGCCGGCCGCTCGCCGCCAACCAGTTGATCCAGAAGAAACTGGCCGACATGCAGACCGAAATCACGCTGGCGCTGCAAGGCTGTCTGCGCCTCGGGCGCATGAAGGACGAGGGCACGGCGTCGCCGGAAATCACCTCGATCATGAAGCGCAACTCCTGCGGCAAGTCGCTCGACATTGCACGCATGGCGCGCGACATGCTGGGCGGCAACGGCATCTCCGACGAGTTCGGCGTCATCCGCCATGTCGTCAATCTGGAGGTGGTGAATACCTACGAAGGGACGCACGATGTGCATGCGTTGATTCTCGGCCGCGCGCAGACGGGCATTGCGGCGTTCTGAAATCGTCTGGCAGACACTACGGCGTCCGCCAACAAAAACGCCGCCCATGATTCAGGCGGCGTTTTTTACTGGTCGGCGAGGCGCTTACTTCGCTGCGGCGTCCACCACGACCAGCGCCGTCATGTTCACCACACGACGCACGGTTGCCGTCGAGGTCAGCACATGCACCGGGCGCGCCGTACCGAGCAGGATCGGGCCGATCGTAATGCCTTCGCCGCCGGTCATCTTGAGCAGGTTGTACGAGATGTTGGCGGCGTCGAGATTGGGCATCACCAGCACGTTGGCCTCGCCCTTGAGCGGCGAATCAGGGTCCGACTGTTTGCGGATGTCTTCGGATAGCGCGCTGTCGCCGTGCATCTCGCCATCGATTTCGAGATCCAGCGCCTTGGCGTGCACAATCGCCGCCGCCTCTGCCATCTTGCGCGCCGAAGCGGACTGCGAGGAGCCGAAGTTGGAGTGCGACAGCATCGCGACCTTGGGCTGAATGCCGAAGCGGCGAACCGCAGCGGCCGCCATCTGGGCGATTTCGGCGAGCTGACCGGCATCGGGGTTTTCGTTGACGTGCGTATCGCAGAGGAACAGCGCGCGGCCCGGCAACAGCAGATGGTTCATCGCGGCCAGCGTGTTGCAGCCGTCCGCCTTGCCGATGACTTCCTCGACCTGCCGCAGGTGGTGCGCAAAGCGGCCCGACAGCCCGCAGATCATCCCGTCCGCGTAGCCGAGCTTGACCAGCATGGCGCCGATGATGGTGTTGTCCTGCCGCAGGCGCTGCTTGGCGATATCAACGGTGACGCCGCTACGCTTCATGAGCTGGTGATAGCTCGTCCAGCACTCCTTGAAGCGTTCGTCGCTGTTCGGATTGACCACCTCGAAATGCTCGCCGATGCGCAGCTTCGAGCCGATTTTTTCCAGGCGCGCAGTGATCACGTCCGGCCGGCCGATCAGGATCGGGCGCGTCAGACGCTCTTCGAGAATGATCTGCGCGGCACGCAGGACCCGCTCGTCCTCGCCCTCGGGATAGACGATGCGCGTCGCCGGCCCCTGCTTGGCGGCGGTGAACACGGCGCGCATGCCGACGCCGGTCTGATAGATGAATTCCTTGAGCTTGTCCTTGTAGGCGGCCATGTCGGCGATCGGCCGCGTGGCGACGCCGGAATCCATCGCGGCCTGCGCCACGGCGGGGGCGATGATGGTGATCAGGCGCGGATCGAAGGGCTTCGGAATCAGGTATTCCGGTCCGAATGCCAGCTCGTGGCCGGGATAGGCCATGGCCACTTCGTTGCTCACCTCTTCCTGCGCCATCGCGGCGATGGCCCGGACGCAGGCCAGCTTCATTTCCTCGGTGATGCGCGTCGCGCCGACGTCGAGGGCGCCACGGAAGATGAAGGGGAAGCAAAGGACGTTATTGACCTGGTTGGCGTAATCCGAACGGCCGGTCGCCATGATCACGTCCGGGCGCACAGCGCGCGCCAGTTCGGGCATGATTTCCGGCGTCGGGTTGGCGAGGGCGAAGACAATCGGCTGGCGCGCCATCCTGGCGACCATTTCCGACTTGAGAACGCCGGCGGTGGACAGGCCGAGGAAGACATCGGCGCCGTCGATCGCATCGGCGAGCGTACGCGACGCGGTCTCGCGGGCGTAACGCGCCTTGGTCGGCTCCATGTTGGCATCGCGGCCGACGTAGATGACGCCCTTCGAATCGCAGACCGTGATGTTCTCGCGCTTGACGCCCAGATCGCACCACAGGTTGAGGCAGGAAATCGCGGCGGCGCCGGCGCCCGAACAGACCACCGTGACTTCGTCGATCTTCTTGCCGGTCACCTTCATGGCGTTGAGCATCGCCGCCGCCGAGATGATCGCCGTACCGTGCTGATCGTCGTGGAAGACCGGGATCGACATGCGCTCCTTGAGCTTGGTCTCGATGTAGAAACACTCGGGCGCCTTGATGTCTTCGAGGTTTACACCGCCGAGCGTCGGCTCCATCGCAGCAATCATGTCGATCAGCTTGTCGGGGTCGTTCTCGGCCAGTTCGATGTCGAACACATCGATGCCGGCAAATTTCTTGAACAGGCAGCCCTTGCCTTCCATCACCGGCTTGGCGGCAAGCGGGCCGATGTTGCCGAGGCCGAGCACGGCGGTGCCGTTGGTGATGACGCCGACGAGGTTGGCGCGCGAGGTGTACAGACTGGCGCTGGCCGGGTCTTCAACGATGGCATCGCAGGCGTAAGCGACGCCCGGTGAATAGGCCAGTGCCAGATCGTGCTGGTTGGTCAGGCCCTTGGTCGGCCGGACGGCGATCTTGCCCGGGGTCGGGTGCTGGTGATAGTCAAGCGCGGCTTGGCGCAGATCCTTTTCCATTGCGGCTCCTGATGCGGTGTTCGTCGATTTGCAAAACCCATAACTCTAATCGACTCGTGGGGTTTACACAAAACCGTCATTCTGGGCTGCGGCGGATCGGCGGCAAATTGTGGCTTTCCGCGAGTTTCTGGAAACGCTGCGTCGGCGTCAGCGCGGTTCCGCCGGATGCGTATGGAGATCGGCCACCGGCAGGGCTGACCCGGTGCCCCGAAAATCAAACCAGCGCCGGGCGCCGCGTCAGCCGTAGCGCGCAGACGAAACTCAGGCCGACGATCGCCATCAGCGCAAAGCCGAAGACCAGCTCCCGGCCTTCGCTCCAGGCATTGACCTCGGGTGAAACAAACTTGGCGATACCGAAAAAGGCGACCAGCAGGCTGACGCCGGCAACAACCAGCCCCATGACGCGCGAAGCGACCAGCGCGGTCTGATCGGCGCGGCGGATCAGGCGCGAAATCCACAGCCCGTTGATGCCGTCGGTGAGCAGCATTCCGAGCATGAAGAGCAGGCCGAGCGCGAGCGCATGCTCCCAGCCGCCGTATTGCGTGGCGGTCAGCGCGAACAGCGCCGCCTGGCTCATGGTGTCGAAGGACAAGGCGAACAGCGCGCCGACCAGCGCGATCAGCGCCGGGTGCGACGTGTGCTGCAGGCGGCCGAGGAAACGCCCTTTCAGGCCAAGCGGCTGCACCAGTTGCGCCGGATGCGTGCGCAACACGGCAGCGAGGTTAACAACGCCCAGCGTCAGGAGGAAGGCAATCGAAATCCACGCGCCGAAGGTCTCCATCCAGGCCGGCACCGTCCACTGCGTCGCCAGCGTGCTGACCAGCAGCGCGATGACCACCACCACCGAACCGTGGCCGAGCGAGAACAGCGTGCCGCACAGCCGCGCCAGCGCCGGATTGCGGCGCGCGTTGTAGCGCGTCAGGCCGTCGATGGTGGCCAGATGGTCGGCGTCGAAGCCGTGTTTCATGCCGAGCACGAAAACGAGCGCGACCAGCGCAATCCAGTCCTGCGGCATGGCGTTCATGGCGGAAGTATGAAAAGTTGGACACTACGTCTAAACAAGTTCCGTGCCAGACGCGACGCATTGAATTTAAACGGTTTTTTCGGAAGCTGCCGGAAAGAAGGTTTGCAGAAAGCAAACCCGGTTACGGACAACGCTAGTGCCAATATCTGGGTTTGTGGTGCTAGACCGGCGCCAGCGGCAAGGTCAAGGAAAAAACCGCACCGCCCTGCGGCCGGTTTTCGGCCGCCAGCCGGCCGCCGTGCCGCTCTACGATGCCGTAGCTGATCGACAGGCCGAGGCCGGTGCCCTGCCCGACCGGCTTGGTGGTGAAGAAGGGATCGAACAGGCGCTCCAGGTTGGCCACCGGGATGCCCGGCCCGTTGTCGGCGAAACGGACGGTGATGGCGCCGCCCTGCTGTTCGAGGCCGATCTCGAGCGCCGGCGCCGGGCCGCCCTGCGTCGCATCGGCGGCGTTCTGCACGATGTTCATCACGACCTGCTGCATCTGGCCGGAAGAGCCGATCACCGGCAGCTCGGCCGGCAGATCGACGTTGACGCGGAAAGCCGGCATCCCCGAGCGCGTCACCCAGCGTACCGCGCGTTCGATCACCTCGGCCAGATTGAAGGGCTCGTCGGCGTTGCGATCGATCGCCGAAAAACGCTTGAGTCCATCGACAATATCGCGGGTGCGTTCGGCGCCTTCGATCATGCCGTCGAGCAAGGGCGTCATGTCCTGCATGATGCGGTCGATGCGCAGCTCGCGGCGCAGGCTGTCGAGTTCGGGCGTGTGCGTGCAGTCGCAGCCATGCACGGTTTCGAGATAGGTCTGCAGCCGCCCGGCGTAGCGCTGCAGCGCCAGCACGTTGCCGAGCACGAAGCTGATCGGGTTGTTCAGCTCGTGCGCGACGCCGGCGACGAGGCGGCCGAGCGAGGCCATTTTCTCGGAATGCAGGAGTTGCTGCTGCGTACGCTTCAGATCGTCGTGCGCCTGTCGCAAGGCGTGATAGGCGCGGCGCAACTCGCCGACCGGACGGCCGGTGACGACCATGCCGACCAGTTTGCCGGTGCCGGACAGGCGCGGCGTGCAGTTGAGCGAGACCGGCAGTGCGCTGCCGTCGATACCGGCGATCAGCAGTTCGCAATCCTGGATGGCCTCGCGCCGGTTGGCTGCGAAGAATTCATGCGCCCGCTGGCGCGAGCTCTCGTCGGCGAACAGGTCGAAAATCGGCTGCCCGCGCAGGCCCGCCTCGTCCTTGCCGATGAAGCGGCGCAGCGAGTCATTCACCTCCTCGATCGCGCCGTGCCGGTCGCAGACGATGAGGATGTCCGACATCGACGCCAGCACGCTTTCGATGAACTGGTGCGACTCCTCGAGCGCGGCGTTTTTCTGCTCGAGCGCGACTTCGTATTGCAGCAGGTCGTTATAGACCTCGTCCATCTTGCGGATCACGTCGATCCACACCGCTTCATTGACGCCGTCGAAAACGGCGGCCGGCGACGGCAGCGAATCGCTGTCGAGCAGCGAGCGCGGCGCGCGCGGTTTAGCGGGTGGGTTCGAGGTGGACATGACGCTTCCAGTAAGCATTGGCACACGGCTTGTGCATGCGGGATTACGAACCGTAGTTGAGCAGCCCGGACTTCAGTGCCAGGAGATCCAGCGGCGTGAAGCTGCCAAGCCTTCCATCCCGGATCATGCCGATGAGCTGAATGACGCAGGACTCTGCCGAGCGGCGGACGACCGAGGCCTTGAGAGTGCACTGCAATTCCCCCTCGCCGAGATCGATATCGAGCGTCAGCTCATCGCCGCGCTGCATCGCCGGCATCTGCGTCTCGCGGTCGCGCACGCGGATCCGCATCGCACCCTCGGAGATATCGACGATCGTGCACGGCCCGGACAACCTCCCGCCGGCCAGCGACAGGACGACCGGAACGCAGGTCTTCGCGCGCGACTTGCGGCGCTGGTCGGTCACCGACAGGGTATGCAAATCCGGCGTCAGCAGGATCATGTTGCTATGCGCGTAAGGCCCGTCGGGCAGGACGACCTGCTTCGCCACCTCGGTGTCGATCGTCGACACGCCCTTGCCGCCCGCATTGGAGATCAGCGAGATGTAATTGCCCTTGTTGAATTGCCGCCCGCGGCCGATCAGCGCGCGGCGGTGGTAGTCGAGCTTCATCTCGAGATCGGAGGTATCCGGCACCAACAGCTGAAAGAGCTTGAGTGCGGCGACCGGCGTGTGGGCGCCATGCTCACCCGTGCGGAACGCCGCCGGGTGGCCTTCGGCATCGCGTTCGATCGAGTCGCCGGAATAGACGTAGGCGCCATTCACGCAGTAGGCGACGACCAGCGTATCGAAAACGATTTCCTTCTTGAACTCGGGGTAATAGCGCAGCTTTTTCCCGATCGGAAAAAATTCGATCAAGGTCTTCAGCCGATCGAGCTCGGCCCTGCTCAGGAAGGCTGCCGACGACGACGGCCCCTTCTCCTCTCCGGCACCGAGCGATTTGCCAAGGAATGATTTCAGCACTTTCCGGCTCCCAGAAAAAACGGCTCGTCCAACGTCGTCAAACTCTACCGGAAAAAGAACGATCGGCATATCCGGCCCTGTTTGGCGGACGGTGTTTCGCGGCCGATACGGCCGGTCAATGCACCGTGCACACCATGCACGGATCGAACGAGCGCACGACGTGCTGCACTGATAGCGGCGCGCTCTCCGATTCGCCGACCGGCAGGCCGACCAGCGCCTGTTCGAGGGCGCCCGGCACGCCGGCCGCGTCGCGCGGCGAGAAGTTCCAGGTGGTCGGCGCGATGATCTGGTAGCTGGCGATCTTGCCGTGCTCGATGCGCAACCAGTGGCCGAGCGCGCCGCGCGCCGCTTCGACGAGGCCGACACCGCTCGCCGCGTCGGGCAATTGCCATTGCTGGCAGAAGGGATCGCCCGGCACGAAGGCGCACACCCAGCTTTCCATGGCCGGGACGACGCAGGCGATTTCGAGCAGGCGTGCCACGACGCGGGCCTTGACGCTGGCGCCGTCGGCGGCGACCAGCGCGCGCAATAGCGGATGGCCGGCGACGAGCTGGCGGGCCAGCGCGCCGGTTTCGACCACCCGTCCGCCGTAACGCGGCGCCTTGCACCAGCTGTAGGCGGCCGGCTTCTCGCTGAACTCGCCGAGCAGCGGCCGCGTCTCACCGTGCAGCGGATGCTGCGCCGTACTGCCCTGCAACCAGGCATGCGCGACGTCCTCGTACACCTGCGATGGCTCGAACGGCGCCGGGAGCGTCGCGGATTCCGCGCACCACACGCCGCGCGCAAACAGATGCCGGTCGCCGCTGCCGTAGGCGCCATGGCTGAGAAAGACATCGCTCGCCCGCCCGATGCCGGCCAGCCCGAGATCGTCGGCGATTTGCAGGAAGCGTGCGAAATCGGATCGCCGGCCGTCGGCCCAGGCGGCGAGCGCAGCCGGGTCGGCCAGCGCGGCGACGTTTTCCAGAGCGTCGCCGAACAGCGTCGTTTCGAGGAAGGCGCGGAATTCGCGCAGCACGGCGAGCAGGCGCACGACTTCGGTCGGCGTCAGCGCGCGGGTCGTGCCGCCGGGCTGCAGGGCGAGGCTGTGCGGCCACTTGCCGGCGAGGTAGCCGAGTACGCGCAGGAAGTCGGCGCGCGCCGGCAGCATTTCCTTCAGCGCGTCGCCAACGCTCGCCTTGAAGCGGCTTTCGACCGCCGCGTGCCAGTTGCGGCCGCAATACGCCTCACGTGCGAAATCGGGCATGAAGGAGAGGTAGAAATGCGTCAGATGGTCGGCGACGTTCTCGCAGGCGAGGATGAGGTCCTGCGCCAAACGCCCGTTCGGCGGCATCGCCAGCCCGCTCGCGTCGGCCAGCGCGGCGGCGGCGGCGGCCGACTGCGAGACCGAGCAGATGCCGCAGATACGTGGCACGATGACCAGCGCGTCGAGCGGGTGCTTGGCCAGCAGGATCTGCTCGAAACCGCGGTAGAGCGAGGAGCTGACCTGCGCCGACGCGACGCGCCCGTCGGCAACATCAAGCGTCACTTCGAGATCGCCCTCGACGCGGTTGAAGGGGCCAAGGACCAAACGACGACTCATTTTGGCGAACTCTTCTTGAGCGCCGGAGCGACGACCGGATGGTCGGAACGCGAGTTCTCGCGCACGCGCTTCGGCGTTGCCGATTTCGACAGCGCGGCGAGCGCGACGAACCAGGCCTTCGGCATGTCCGACGGCAGGCCGATCGGGATGCCGGCGACCTTCGGCGTTTCCATGAAGGGGTGGCCGGGCTCCTCGAAACCCGGCTCGGTGCACGAGATGCACGCGAAGCCGCCGCGAATGCACGAACCGACGCCGTTCCACGTGCGCAGATTGCAGTCGGCGTGCGCCTGCGTTCCCTTGCAGCCCATGTTCTCCATCAGGCAGCCGAGGTCGGAGAGCTTTTGCGCGCTGGCCTTGTATTCGTAAAACTCGTTTTTCGGGCAGCCGTGATGCACCAGCTGTTCGGTGTAAAAGCGCGGCCGCTGCCAGGCATCGAGATCGGCAGCGGTAAAACGGCCCTGTTCGAGCAAGAGCAGCGTATCGACGATCCAGCCCGGATGCGTCGGGCATCCGGCGACGTTGATCACCGGCAACCCGGCCCCCGCCCGGAAGTCCTCGCCGAGCAGACCGCCGCGCTCGGCGCCGTCAAACTGCAGGCCGCAGGCTTCGGTCACGTTGTCGCCAGCGGCGTTGATGCCGCCATAGGCCGTGCACGTGCCGACGGCGATCACATAACGCGCCCGCGCCGCGAGCGCCCGCACCCAGTCGATCATCGGCCGGCCGCTGCCGGCGAGCAGATGGAAACGGCCACTGCCGTTCGGGCCGCGCAACAGCGCGCCTTCGACGCAGAGGATATCGATCGGCTGCCGGCCGTCGGCGGCGTCGCCGAGCAGCGCCAGCGCGTCCTCGCTGCTCACTTCGGACACGCCGGGGTGGAACAGCAGCTCGATGCCGCTCGCCGCGAGTTGCGCAAAGACGCCGGCGCGGCTTTCGGCGCCGAGCAGTGACTGCGTGCAACCGCCGCAGCCGGAAGCCTGGAGCCAGAGGAGCTTCATCCGCGCTCCAGCCCGTAGCGCACCAGCTTGTTGCGCAGACCGACGCGCGACAGGCCGAGTTCGGCCGCCGCCTTCGATTTGTTCCAACGCTGGCGGATCATCGTCTCCTTGACGACGCGCGCCTCGAGTGCATCCATGCGTTCCTTGAGCCCGCCATCGACGCCGACCAGCAGCAGCAATTCATCCTCCTGCTGATCGACCGCCGGCGTGCGCAGGATGCGCGGCGCGAGCAGGTCGGCGCCGAGGCGCGCGCTGTCGGAGAGCGCCAGCATGCGCAGAATCTCGTTCTGCAGTTCGCGTACATTGCCCGGCCAGCGGTAGGCGGCGACACAGGCCAGCGCTTCGGCGGTAAAGCCGTCGGCTTTCTTGCCCAGGGCTTTCTGGCTGGCGTCGAGCAGGCGCCCGGCAAGCAGCGGAATATCCATCGGCCGCTCGCGCAGCGGCGGCACGTGCAGGGTGACGGTGGCCAAGCGGTAATAGAGATCCTCGCGGAAGCGGCCGGCGCGCACGTCGGCTTCGAGGTCGCGGTTGGTCGCCGCGACGACGCGCACGTCGACCGATACCGGGCGCGGCGCGCCGAGCGGACGGAACTCGCCTTCCTGCAGCACGCGCAGCAGTTTGACCTGGAAGGCCGGGCTGGTTTCGCCGATTTCATCGAGGAAGATGGTGCCGCCGTCGGCCTGCTGGAAACGGCCAACGCGGTCTTCGTAGGCGCCGGTGAAGGCGCCGCGCTTGTAGCCGAAGAGCTCGGCTTCGAGCAGCTGGTCGGGCAGCGCGCCGCAGTTCTCGATGACGAAGGCGCGCTCGGCACGCCGGCTCTGGTAGTGGATGGCGCGCGCCAGCATTTCCTTGCCGGTGCCCGATTCGCCGGTGATCAGCACCGAGAGGTCGTAGGGCGCGATTTTCTCGACGAGATCGCAGACCGCGTTGAGCGGGCTCTTCGGCGTGCGGATCAGCCCGTCGAGGCCAAATTCGCGCTTGACGCGCTCATACTTCATCTCGACGCGCCGGGCGAGCACCGGCTCGGCGGCGCGCAGCTCGACCGAGAGGCGCTGGTTCTCCTGCTGCAGGCGATAGACGTTGGCCGCCGCCTGCAAGGTGAGCAGCAACTGCTCGGGCTGCCACGGCTTCATCAGGTACTGGTAGATGCCGGCTTCATTGACACCGGCGATGATGTCCTCGGCCTCGGTGTAGCCCGAGAGGATGATGCGCAGCGTATCCGGCCACTGGCTGCGCACGCCCTTGAGAAACTCGACGCCAGTCATCCCCGGCATGCGCTGGTCGCAGACGATGATGTGCACCCACTCGCGTTCCATCACCGCCTGCGCCTGCTCGGCGCCCGCCGCGGTGAACACTTCGAAGTCTTCCTCCAGCGTGCGGCGCAGCGCTTCGAGCGAGCGCACCTCGTCGTCGACGACGAGCACGGTGGGCAACTTTCTCTTGGCGGTCATTCCGGTACTCATTTGGGTGCATTCCAGCCGAGATCGCGGTGAATCGCCAGATGGCGCGGCGTCCATGAGTTCGGCGACTTGTGTACGAAGTGGAAACGCGCCACGTGATAGCTCGGATCGAAACCGTAGAAGTTGCGGTGCATCTGCGCGAGCTCCTCGGCGCGATACTGCGTCAGAGGTTTGGCCGCCTCGTCGGCGGCACGCCGCTCACGCTTGGCTTGCAGACGCGAAGCCAGATCGGGCGCCGCCGCAAGTTCGGCGGCGCGCCGTGCGACATCGACACGGAAGGCTGCCGGATCGCTGGTCAGGCAGGCATCGAGGAAGCCTTTTTCGACGCCGCCGGCGGCCGTCATCGGCAGGCGGTTCTGCATGATCGCCTGCGCGCCGTCGGCACCGACGCGCGGCGGCAGCAGGTAAGTCCAGTATTCCGAGCCGAACAGGTTGCCCATGTTCTTGTAATGCGGGTTGAGCAGCACGCCGTCGCGCGCCCAGACGAGATCGGCAGCGCGCGCCAGGAAGCAGCCGCCGGCGCCGCAGTTGCCCTGCAAGGCGGCAATCGTCAGGTGGCTGTCGGTGCGGATGATCGCCTCGGCCAGATCGTCGATCGCGTCGATGTTGGCCCACGACTCGTCGGCCGGCGATTCTGCCGCTTCGATGGTGTTCAGGTGGATGCCGTTCGACCAGTAGTCGGCGCCGCCCATCAGCACGATGACTTTCGTCGGCCGCGTCCGCGCCCACTCGTAGGCAGCCTGCAGACGCCGGCACTGGTGCGTGCTCATCGCGCCGTTGTAGAAATCGAAATGCAGGAAGCCGACGGCGTTTCCGTCGATGCCGGCTTCTTCGTAGCGAATGTCCTGCCAGGTCTGCCCGGCAGCCGACCACCAGCCGGCTAGCGGCACTTCGGGAATGTCGGCCAGCCGGTCGGCAAAGGCCTGCGTCGCCGGCAGCTTGAGCGCGACGGCAGCGCCGGCGCGCTTGATGTGGCCGATCCACACGGCGCCATCGACCGTCTTGCGCAGCAGCGCGCCCTCGCGGCGCGCCACGACCGCCCCCGGAGGATGGCTGGAGAAGCGCATGGATATTGGCTCTCCGGACAACGCCCCGGATTCATCGCAGGCATCGAAGAGATGGCACGGCTCGCCGAACAGCGTATCGGCGACGCCGGGAAAGCCATCGGCGGCGTTCAGCTTGGCGAGGACGACGGCGCTGCTGTCGCGCGCCCAGTCGATCGATCGCGCGGCCTGCTTCATCAGCGGCCGAAGCTCACCGCGCACGGCCAGATCGGCGTAATCGAGCGGTGTCGGCACGAAATCGCCGGCAGAATACCGTTCGACAGCCTTGAGCACCGCGCGCGTCGCCGCTGCGGTGACTTCATTGCGATAGACGCTCGATTTCTTCGCGGCGCGCAGCGGGAAAGTTTCCGCTGCCCAGATCGGCCCGGCGTCCATCTCGGCTTCGGCCTGCAGCACGGTGACACCCCACTCGCGCTCGCCGCCCTGGATCGCCCAGTCGAGCGCCGACGGACCGCGGTCGCCGACGACGCCCGGATGCACGATCAGGCAGGTATGCCGGCGCCAGATCGATTCGGGAATCGCGCGGCGCAGATACGGCGCGACGATCAGATCGGGCTTGAACAATGCCACCGCCTCTTCGGCCACCGAGTCGGCGATGTCGAACTCAATGGAAATCCGATGCCCGCGCGCCGAGAGCTCGCTGTAGAGACGCTGCGTCAGGCTGTTGAAGGCGTGGGTCAGCAGCAGGATACGCATGCGTACGCCTCCGCCAGTCGTCCGGACGCCGCCCACCGGCCATTCCATCCGGGTATTTTGACCAAGCCGTCCCGCGCCCGACGCCCGGCGGGGCAAAGCTTTTGCGGCAATATCAAGCCAAAACGCATAGCACTATCACTTTTGTCTTATTTTTCAATTACCTGGCTTTCGCTAGGATGTGCCTGACGCCTCACTCGAAGGCGCATCAGGGAGTAACCGTCATGCTGCAACCCAAACGCCAATCGCCGGCGCCCAAGCGTCGCCAACGACTCCGCTTCATCGCCTCGGTGCGCTTCGCCGATGGCCATCGCGGCTGCTTCTCGGTCGACAACGCCTGCGATCACGACGACGCCCGGCGCATGGTTGTCGAAGAACTGGACGACGTTGCCGCCGTTCTCATCGCGACGCGCCGCTAAGGTCATCAGCAAATCCGCGGCAGCTGTTCGCCGGTCAGCCAGTCGACGATGCGCCGGCCGCCAAAGCCGGTGGTCATCTGCACGAAGTGGTGCGCGTCTTCATGCACCGTGCCGATGATCGCCGCACGCAGCCCTTGCGGATGGTCGCGCATGGCGGCGAGTAGCCGGTCGGCATCCTCGGCCGCGACGATGGCGAGCAGCTTGCCTTCGTTGGCGACATAGAGCGGATCGAGGCCGAGAAACTCGCAGGCCGCGGCGACTTCCGGATTCACCGGCAGCGCGGCTTCCTGCAGCATCATGCCGACTTTCGACTGGCGCGCGATTTCGTTGAGCGTGGTGGCAACGCCGCCGCGCGTCGGATCGCGCAGCACGCGGATTGCCGCACCGCTCTTGCGCATTGCGGCAATCAGTCCGTGCAATGAAGCAGTATCGGAGAGAATCGGTGCCGAGAAGCCAAGGCTCTCGCGCTGCGCCATGATCGCCATGCCATGATCGCCGATGCTGCCGGAAACGATGATCCTGTCGCCGACGCGGGCGCGGTCGCCGGAATAATCCTCACCTTCCGCGACGACGCCGACGCCGGTCGTCGTAATGAACACGCCGTCGCCCTTCCCTTGTTCGACGACCTTGGTGTCGCCGGTGACGATCGGCACGCCAGCTTCCTTCGCCGCTTTCGCCATCGACTCGACGATGCGCGCCAGATCGCCGAGCGGAAAGCCTTCTTCGAGAATGAAGCCGGCCGCGAGATAGAGCGGCGTTGCGCCCATCACGGCGATGTCGTTGATCGTGCCATGCACCGAGAGGCAGCCGATGTCGCCGCCGGGAAAGAAGAGCGGCGAAACGACGTGCGAGTCGGTGGCCATCACCAGCCGGCCCTTCGGCATCGGCAGCAGCGCGCCGTCGTTGCCTTGCGCCAGGTATTCGTTGCCGAGGTGTTTGGCGAACAGTTCCTCGATCAATTGCACCATGGCGCGGCCGCCGCTGCCGTGTGTCAGGTCGACGCGGCCGTGCTTCAGGTCGAGCGGGCGGACATAGCCCTTGCGGATGGCTTTCTCTTCACTCATGCATTCACCGCTGCGTTGTCCTTGATATCCTTGTAACGACCGTAGGTGTAGTGCGCCGCGCAGGCGCCTTCCGACGAGACCATGCACGAGCCGACCGGATTCTCGGGCGTGCACACCGTGCCAAAAATCTTGCAGTCCTGTGGCCGCTTGACGCCGCGCAGGATGGCGCCGCACTCGCAGGCCTTGTTGTCGGGGACGGTTTTGTAGGCAATAGCGAAACGCTTCTCGGCGTCGAACTCCGCAAACTCCTTGCGGATACGCAGCGCGCTGTACGGCACTTCGTTGAGGCCACGCCACTCGAACGAGCGGCGCAGTTCGAAGAGTTCGGAGACGAGGTTCTGCGCCTTCAGGTTGCCGTCGCGCGTCACCGCGCGCGAAAACTCGTTTTCCACAACGGCGCGCCCTTCATTGACCTGTTTGACCAGCATCAGGATCGCCTGCATCACGTCGAGCGGCTCGAAGCCGGCGATCACCACCGGCTTGCGGTATTCCTCGGCGAAGAACTCGTAGGGCCGGCTGCCGATGATCGTCGACACGTGCGCCGGGCCGATGAAACCGTCGAGCGGCACGGTGCCCCACTGGCGCACCTCGGGCGATTCGAGGATGTTCGAAATCGCCGCCGGCGTCAGCACGTGGCAGCAGAGCACCGAGAAATTCTTGAGATTGAGCGCCTGCGCCTGCTTGATCGCGACGGCGGTCGGCGGCGTCGTCGTCTCGAAGCCGATGGCGAAAAAGACGACCTGCTTGTCGGGATTCTGCTGCGCGATACTCACCGCATCGGCGCTCGAATAGACCATGCGGATGTCGCCGCCGCGCGCCTTCGCCTTCATCAGCGAGAGGCCGTCGGAAGCCGGCACGCGCAGCGTGTCGCCGTAGGTGCACAGCGTCACGCCGGCTTCGAGCGCGAGGCGGATCGCCATGTCGACACGGCCGATCGGCAGCACGCAAACCGGACAGCCGGGGCCGTGGATCATGCGTACATTGGCCGGCAAGAGATCGGTCACGCCGTAGCGCGAAATGGCGTGCGTATGGCCGCCGCAGAACTCCATGAAATGGTACTGGCGCGCCGGCCGCGCGATCTGCCGGATAGCGGCGGCCAGCCCCTTGGCCAGCTCGCCGTCACGGAACTCGTCGATGTATTTCATCAGCCGACCGCAGCGGCGGCTTCGGCGAGCGCCGCCTCACCCAACTCGGCGAAGAGCGCCAGCGTCTTGTCGGCCTCTTCCGGATCGAGCCGGGTCAGCGCGTAGCCGACGTGCACGATCACATAGTCGCCGACCCCGACGCCTTCGACGAGCGCCAGCGAAACCGCCTTGCGCATGCCGGAGACGTCGATCATCGCCTGGTCGTCGGCCAGCAATTCGACGACACGGCAGGGAAGTGCAAGACACATATTCCTTACTCCGCCAGTACCACAGAATCAACGGCTGGCACTAGCGCGCAGCCAGATGGTGCAACGCAATCCACGCCTGGCCGAGCGCCAGGCCGCCGTCGTTCGGCGGCAGACGGCGCGCCTCGAGCAGATGCAAGCCATGCGCGCCGAGCCGCGAGCGCATGCCGCGCGCGAGAATCTGGTTGAGGAAGCAGCCGCCGCTGCCGACCACGGTACCGTCGGCCGGCGCCACGGCGTGCGTCCAGTCCGCCAGCGCGGCGACCAGCGTCGCATGGAAAATCGCGGCGCCGCGTTCGGCGTCCTTTTCGTCGGCCAGCACGGCATACAGCGGCAGCAGATCGAGACGGCCGTTTTCGATGCGCCAGCCGTGATCGATCGGCAGGACATCGCCATAGTGTTCGGCGAGCCCCTCGAGCAGCATCGCCGCCTGCCCTTCGTAAGCCATCACCGGCTTGACGCCGAGCAGGCCGGCCGCGGCGTCGAAAATCCGGCCGAGGCTCGAGGTCGTCGGGCAATTGACGCCTTGCTCAAGCATCTGCGCGACGGTCGGCGCGGCCTGCTGGGCAGCAAAGCGCTTGGTGATTTCCTTGCCGCGCCCGAGCTGGTGCAGCACCGCCGCGGCCATGCGCCACGGCTCGCGCGCCGCACGATCGCCGCCCGGCAGCGCGAGCGGCACCAGATGGCCGAGCCGTTCGAAGCGCTCGCCATCGACGCGCAACAGTTCGCCGCCCCAGGCGCCGCCGTCGGTGCCGAGCCCGACGCCGTCGAGCGAGAGCGCAATCACCGGCCCCGCCACGCGGTCGTGCTCGGCCAGCACGGCGGCGGCATGCGCGTGGTGATGCTGCACGCCGAGCGCCGGCAGGCCGCGCTCGCGGGCAAAGTCGGCGGCAAAACGCGTCGAGTGGAAATCGGGATGCAGATCGTGCGCGACAATCGCCGGCTCGACCTGCAGCAGCTTTAGCAGCTGTTCGACGCTTTCCTCGAAGAAACCGCAGGCGGCCGCGTTGTCGAGGTCGCCGATATGCTGGGAGACGAAAGCCTCGTCGCCGCGCGTCACGCAGATCGTGTTCTTGAACCAGCCGCCGACGGCCAGGATCGATGGGCCGGAGCGTTCCAGTTTGATGGCGCGCGGCGTGTAGCCGCGGGCGCGCCGGATGAACTGCAACCCGCCCGGCGCGATGCGCGCCACGCTGTCATCGCAGCGCGTGACGATCTCGCGATCGTGCAGCAGATAGGCATCGGCGATACCGGACAGGCGCAGCAAGGCCTCCTCGTTGCCGACGACGAGCGGCTCACCGCCGGGGTTGGCGCTGGTCATCACCAGCGCCAATTCCTGCGCGGCATTGAGCCAGTCCAGTCCGGCCGGTTGCCCGGCCGCTTCGTGAAAGAGCAGGTATTGCAACGGCGTATAGGGCAGCATCACGCCGAGCCAGGCCAGCCCCGGCGCCACGCCGGGCAGGGCCGCGTCGCAGTTGCTGCGCTTCTTGAGCAGAATGGCCGGCCGCTCGGGGAGCGTCAGCAGACCTGGCTCGCCGACTCCCATCTGCACGAAGGCCGCAGCCGACGGCGCGTTGGCGAGCATGACGGCGAGAGGCTTTTCCTCGCGCTGCTTGCGCTCGCGCAGCACGGCGACGGCCGCCGCATTGCGCGCATCGCAGGCCAGATGAAAGCCGCCGAGCCCCTTGATGGCGACGATTTTGCCCGCGCGCAGCAAGCGCAGCGCCGCGGCGACCGGATCGCCGGGCAGCGGCTGCCCTTCGGCGTCGAGCAGCGCCAGCTGCGGCCCGCATTTCGGACAGCAATTGGCCTCGGCGTGGAAGCGCCGGTCCTCGTGCCGGCGGTATTCGCCCTGACACTTGTTGCACAGGGCAAAGGGTTTCAGGCTGGTGCGCGAGCGGTCGTAAGGCAGGCCGCGGCTGATCGTATAGCGCGGACCGCAATGCGTGCAGTTGGTGAAAGCGTAGCGCCAGCGCCGGCTGGCCGGATCGAGCATCTCGCTCAGGCACTCGCGGCAAACGGCCGTGTCGTGGCCGATCATCGTCGCTGCCCGGCCGCTGCGGCTGTCGATGATGACAAAATCCCCGGCGACGCTGTCCGGCTCGGTACTGCGCGCGACCACCGCATCGATCCGGGCGAGCGGCGGCGCGTCGTCTTTCAGCCGCTCGACGAGACGCTTGACCTGCTCGGCGGCGCCGCACACCTCGATTTCGACGCCGCGCGAATCGTTGCGCACCCAGCCCTTGAGATCGAGTTCGCGCGCCAGGCGCCAGACGAATGGCCGGAAACCGACGCCCTGAACGACACCGCTGACGCGGATGCGCTGGCAAATCAGACTATCGCCCATTTTATTGCTGCGCGCCGGCGGAAATTTGCGCCTCGAGCTCGGCGACGCGGCGCTTCAGCGCGGCCACCGTCGCCTGCCTGGCGGAACGCTGTGCGGCGCAACCGGCCTCGAGCCAGGCCAGCCAATCGGCGAAACCGGCGCCGGTCGTCGCCGACACCTGGATCACCTGCAGCGCCGGATTGACGCGGCGCGCATGCTCGATGGCCAGTTCGACGTCGAAAGACACGTAGGGCAGCAGGTCGATCTTGTTGAGCAGCATCAGCGACGCGGCGCGGAACATGTCGGGATACTTGAGCGGCTTGTCTTCGCCTTCGGTGACCGACAGGATCGCTACCTTGTGCGCTTCGCCGAGATCGAAAGCGGCCGGGCAGACGAGGTTGCCGACGTTCTCGATCAGCAGCAGCGAGTCGTCGGCCGGCGAAAGCTTCCGCAGTGCCTGCCCGACCATATGCGCGTCGAGGTGGCAGCCCTTGCCGGTATTGATCTGCAGCGCCGGCACGCCGGTCGTGCGGATGCGTTCGGCGTCGTGGCTCGTCTGCTGGTCGCCTTCGATGACGGCGATCGACAAGCGGCTTTTCAGTTCATCGATGGTGCGGCAGAGCAGCGTGGTCTTCCCCGAACCGGGGCTGGAAACGAGGTTGAGCGCGAAGATGCCCTGCTCGTCGAAGCGGGCTCTGTTCTGCACGGCATAGCCGTCGTTTTTGGACAGGATGTCGCGCTCGATCTGCACCATGCGCGACTGCGTCATGCCCGGCGCGTGCGCGCCGGCCGGGCCATGCCCGTAATGAATGGCGCCATCGTCGTCATGCCCGTGGGCATGCACATGTTCGGAACCATCCGCATGAAGATGCGAATGCACATGGCCCGCCGAAACGGGCGTGTAGCTTATCTGCGCGTGACTGTGCGCATGGGCGTGCGAATGCGAATGGGTGGTGCCATCCTCGTGCGTATGCAGCTCCTCGCCGTCAATGCGGGCCTCACCCGCAGCGCAACCACAGGTCGTACACATCTTTTGTCTCCTCGTTATTATTCAACCTCCAGCTCCTTCACCCGCATTTCGGTTCCACCGGTCGGCTGGACCGGGTAACCGCCGCAGGCTGGGCAGGGGTCGTACAGCGCCGTGAGCGGCACCGTCTTGTTGCAATTGAAGCACAATCCTTCGCCGGGAACCTCGATCACTTCGAGCAGCGCACCTTCGGCCAGCGTGCCGCGCGTGACGGCGTCAAAACAGAAGCGCATGGCATCGGGTTCGACCGACGAAAGCTGGCCGATCTCGATGAACACCGTCTTGACGCGACGGAAGCCGGCCTCACCAGAGCCACGCGCTGCGTCCTCGACGATCTGCAGCACTCCTTCGGCGAGCGACATTTCATGCATTTTTGCCTATCTCATTCACCACGATCTCGTAAGCGACGCAGGGATCGAGCGCCAGCGCCAGCCGGCGGGCCACCTGCTCGGCCGCCGTCCGGCTTGCTGCCGGACAACCGGTAATTTCGCGGACGAATGCGCCGTGCGGGTGGAAGTTCCACTCGGTCGGAGCAACGATAACATAGCCCCCCACCCTGCCGTCCTTGACCTGCGTCAGATGAAGCAACAGGCCGCGTGCCGTCTCGACCCGGGCCAGACCGACACCTTCGGCGACCGGCGCGGCATCCAGCCAGCCGGCGAGGCGAGGCGGCTCAAGCAGTGCGGCGGCGAGAAAACGCAGGTCGGCGTAACGCGCCGCCAGCCGCGCCGCGACGCCTTGCCCCGCGGCATGAAGACGCGCCACCTCGGCATCGTCGGCCCGGCGCGCCAAGGCGCCGGTTTCGGCTGGCTGCGAGGCGTAGGTCGGCGCCGTGGCATAGGCCTCATCGATGCGCTGGCGCGCCCATGTCACTGCGTCAAACATCGGCAGCAGCGCACCCGGCTCGGCGGCTGTTTGTTCGACCGACAGAGGTGCCTCCGCGCTCAGCCATTGGCCAAGCGCTTCACCCAGCGCCGCCGCCTCCGGCTGATCTGTCACCGCAAGCAGGCGCTTGCGCCAGACCAAAAACTCGTCCTTGCTTGCCGGCCGCCCGAGCATTGGCGGCCAGTCGAGCAGCAGGCGCCAGAGATGTTCGCCAATCGCCTCGAGCGCAACACTGCGCCCATCCACCAACAATCCGTCCGGATTCGGCGCCTTGCCGCTGGCCGCACCCAAGGCCAGCCGGGCCGCGACGCCTTGCGCCCCGCCACAAAGGCTGAACAGCCGTGGCACCAGATCGACGGCACGCTCGGCCGGCTGCCCGATCAGGACACGCGCCGCAAGCGGCCGCCGGTTGGCCACCTCGGCGGCGACAATGGATTGCCCATCCCAAGAGACGCTCAGACGCACGGCAATCCCCCCGCCACTTCCGAAGCCATTGGCGTCAGCGGAATCATGACAGGATGCGAAACGGCTAGTGCGTGACGACCTGATCGACCACCAGGCGCAGCTTGCGTTCGCCGACCCGCACCGTCACCGCCTTGCTCTGCAGATCGCCGTCGCGCGCCACCGCATTGCCGGAGCTGGAGATACGCGCCTCCACCGTGACGCTCGACTGGCCGGAAATGCGCTGGTCGGACATCACCGCCGACGTATCGTCCAGAACAAAGGTGTAGGGCAGATCGGCGACCCGAACCTTGGCCACCGCCAGCGGAATGCGCGGACCCTCGATCGGGCGGGCGAAGACGAACACCGTATCGCCCGGAGCAGCACGCGCCTTGAGCGCCTGGGCAAGCTCGACGCGGCCGCCGACCGCCATCGCCGGGTCGAGCTTCACAGCGCTGCGGCGCTTCGCCTCGGCAATGCTTTCGCCGAGCATGCGGCCATCTTCCGACTCCTCCGGCAACTGGGTGACGGCGCGCTCCCAGAAAACCACGGCGCCCGCGTAATCGCGCCGGTTGAAGGCCGCCGTGCCTGCCAGCCAGAGGCCCAGCACGTGATCCGGGTCGAGGTGCAAGGCCTGGTCGATCAGGGCCAGCGGCTTGCCGTCGAGACTGCCGCCGGCAAGCATGGCCAGAAGATCGGCGTAATCGGTCAGCAGATCGGGATCCCCGGCCATGGCCGACTCGGCCTTGCCATAGGCCTGCGCCGCCTCCGCCGCGCGGCCGAGCATTTTGTAGGAACGGCCCAGCATCAGCCAGCCCTGGGTGTCGTCCGGGTTGGCCTTGAGGCGCTCGGCGAGACTGGCGACCATGCCCTGAATTTTTTCCGGCGTCATCGTGCCGGGCTGGACGGTAGCCAGCGGATCCAGCGCTTGCGGCTTGCCGAGCAGGCGGTAGCCGCCGGCGGCCAGCAAAGGCAGGAGCAGCGCGACGACGAGCGCCGCTTTCCGGCTCGGGCCGCCGACCGCCGGCACCGTATCGGCGCTGTCCGCAGGAACTTCCTCGAGAAGGCGGCGCCGGAGTTCGCGCTGCGCCTGCTCGAACTCGGCCTCGACCAGCGAGCCCTCGAGCTTTTCGCGCTCGAGTTCGGCCATCTGGTCGCGAAAGATGGCCAGATTGGCCTCCTTGCGCACGGTCGGACTGGAAACCGCCGGCACGCCGCGCCACAGCGGCAGCGCAACGAATCCCAGCGGAAGGAGGACAAGCAAGGCGGCGAGCAGAATGAAAAGTGTCATGTGCGTATTTCGAATGGCAAATAAAAAGGGGGAGGGACGAATCCCTCCCCCATCGCGACCGCTATTCTAGCCGGTCAGGCGCCAAAGAACCCAATGGCGATCAGCACCAGCAGGGTGAGGCCGCAAGCGATCAGGGTCAGGCCGAGGATCACCGAGCCGACGTGCATTTGCTTCGACGGCGCGTCGACCAGATACTTCTCCAGTTCGCCGCTCTCGACCAGCCGCAGATAGTGTGCCGGATGGTCGCCACGGAACTCTTCGATGGTCTGCGTTCCGGTGAACATCACGACATCCGGCGGCGGCAGCTTGTCCGGACGGAAGTGGTTGTTGAAGAAGTGCACCGTGAAGAGGAAGACGGCCGCCAGGAAGGCTTCCTCGCCATGCACCAGCGTCGCCACGTTGAACACCCAGCCCGGCAGGTAGGTCGCGGTGACATGCGGCAGGGCCAGCATCAGTCCGCTCCAGCCGATGATGTTCACACCCCAGAACACGGCCCAGTAGTCGAACTTCTCGAAGTAGGTCCAGCGATCGAACTGCGGGCGCGGGCCCTTGCCGACGAACCACTTGAACATGCCCCAGCAATCCGACAGGTCCTTCCAGTTCGGGATCAGCGAATCGGGCCCGAACCAGCGGAAAGTCTTGTCGCGCAGCAGGCGCTGCATCACGTAGACGAAGTGGATCACGAAGATGCCGACGAAGAGCGTCGCCGCCACCCGGTGAATCAGGCCGAGCATCTTCGGACCGCCCACCGCCGCCGCCACCATGGGCGCCCAGGTGGTGTGCGAGAACAGCGCGGAAGTGCCGGTCAGCACCAGGGTCATCGTGACCAGGGCAAACACCAGGTGAGCCACACGCCAACCCCACGGGAAGCGACGGAAATGCTTCTTCGTCTCGACGCCGAGGGCATCGAGATGGACATGCTTGACCGTTTTGCCGTGCTTGCGGTCCTGCCACTCGCGGTAATACCAGAGACCGCTGTGCAGCCAGAAGAAGGCGAAGACTCCGATCAGCAACGCGACCATGAACTTGGTGGCGATCCACATCTGCGGATATTTCTTGAAGTCATGCGCATTGGCATGCGGGCCAAAGCTCACGAAACCTTCGGTCGCCAGCATCATGCCGGGCTTCTTCTCGTTGTGGCACTGCTGGCAAGTCTTCAGGCGATTCTTGAGGTTGATCTTGGAGGCCGGATCATCGACGCCCTTGATGCCGTGGCTGCCATGGCAGTCCGAACACTTGGCCGTATAGGTATAGCCGAGCTTGTTGACCTGGCCGTGGTAGGTATCGCGGTAGCTGTGCAGCTCTTCCTTGTGACAGCCGCCGCAAGCTTCGACGTTCTTCAGCTTGAACGGATCGGAGGACGCGCCGCGGATTTCGTGCGTCGTGTGGCAATCGACGCAGACGGCTCCCTTAGGATCGTCCTTGCCCATGGTCAGCTTGCCGTGCGCCGAGCTTTCGTAGTCTTCCAGCTGCTCGTCGTGGCACTTTTCGCCGCAGGTTTTCGGAATCGTCAGACGCCACTGATCGCGCTCGGGCGTGCCGGCCTTGGGCACGGCGAATTCATGCGTCGAGTGGCAATCGCTGCACACCGCCTTGGCATGGCTGGGATCGTCCTTGTCCGGACGGGCATGGAACGAGTTCCGGTAGGCTTCCACGTTCTGGACGACCACGCCGAGACGTTCATGCTCCTTGGTCTGGTTGCTCTTTGTCGCCGCGTCCCACAATTTTTCATGGCAACTGGCGCAATCCGGCTTCGCCACATTGGCGGCCTTTTCGTGTTTGGCCTTGGCATCGACGATGTCGGTGTGGCAGGCCACGCATTCGACCTTGGCATGTACGCTCTTGGCAAGACTGCCTTTGTTCACCGGCGCCAGCAGGCGCTTCTCATCGTCCTTGCCGGGCACTTCGATCTTGTGCTTGCCGGTTTCGTGACAGGTCAGGCAGGTCGCGTTGTCGAGCTTGACCGGAGCGTCTGCGGCGAACGCAAACGATCCAGCCCCCAAAGATCCGACCAATGCGAAGATTCGGAACAGTTTTGGATAACTCAGCATCAAGGCTTTCATTTCACTATCTCTCTTGAACATTTGGGTCTGAGAATCCCCAAGATCAAAGAAAAACGGGGCCTGATGCTCAAGGCCCCGTTTCCCGTTTTTTCAAACAATCAGTTCCGCAAGTCTTGAATTATTGGAACTTGTAGATGTAGCGCGCACCAATGAAGTTGGACGTCTGCGTCTGATTGGCGGTAACTGTGGTGCCGTCCAGAGCGACACTGCCGACGTTGCCTCCCGTGTAGGCAAACGGTGTTCCGTTGGCGAACATCCACGACCAGTCGTTGGTCTTCCAGCGTTCGTGGATGAAGTCGACACGCACATCGGAGTTCTTGTCGAGCGCGTAGGTGGAGAAAAAGCTCAGCTTGATCAGGGTGTTCTCGATATCAGGCAAGCCGGGGGTAAAGGTAGCCACGGTACTGGTTCCCGGCGTGCCGTTGAGAGCCGTCACAGTTTGCAGATACTTGCTGAGATTGCGCGACCATTGCAGATCGGCGCCCAGCTTCACGCGCGAACTGACCTCGCCACGCAGGCCGAGACCCACGGAATTCCCCGTATCCTGGAGATCGTAGTCTTTGATGGCAGTGTTCCCGCCGCTGTCAGCCGCCCGGGGGTCCTTCTGCTTGGCCTGGCTGTGATCGTACGAGTACCAGGCGTTGACCTTCCACTTGTCGTTCAGCGTGTAGGTGGCGTCGAGCCCGTAGAGACGTGCGGTACCTTCTTCCAGGCCGAACGGACGGGCACTATCGTGATCGTAGTTGTCGCGTGCTTCTTCAATATTGAACTGGAATGAGAGGTTCTCGATCGGCGTCCAGTCGAGGGCGAGGCGCACCTTGTTGCGGTCACGGTTGGCAACGTTGAGCGGGTTGATCTGATTGCTGATGTTGGTGAAGCCTTGGCTGCTGGAGTTGCCGGGGCCGGCCGCAAATTGATAGGACGACCCGGTACGGCGGCTGTTCAGATAGGCCAACGAACCGTTGAGCACGTCCGATAGGGCGCGACGCCCTTCGAGACGCCATGTCGTTTCGTCCACCGTGGTGCGGAAAGGTACTACCCGCTGATTATCCGTTCCACCAGCGCCAAGCGTGTTTGAAACGGGAATGTTGCGGTCTTGTCGGCGCTCTTCGACGCCGGCAGTCACGCTATACCCGTCGGGCAGCCGATAGGTACCTTCCAGCTTGCCGGTGATGGTCTTGTAGGAAAGCGGCGTATTGTCAACGCAGGTGTGAGCTGAGTTTGACGCAGTACATGCGACCGCATCGCTACCGGGCGTCTGCTGCACAAAACGCCTAACCGGCGTGTCGTCGTGCATGTCGTAATAGCGCAGGTTGGCGACCAGCGACAGATCCTTGATCGGCCGCGAGGTCAGCCCTAGCTGAACCAACGTGGTATTGAGCTCGCCGTTCAGGCTAGTCGGCGAGCCGGCCAGCGACAGACCCGGAATATCCTGGGTTGGCAGATGGTCGTTTTGCGTCGCGTGCGTGTAGGCGACCTTGAACGTACCGCGCGTGCTCGGCGTGAAGGCGTAGCCGCCGTTCAGGAAGAACTGATGCGCCTGGTTGTCGAGCGGTAGCGAGAGATACGTTGTGTTGGCATTGGTTGCCGCGAGCCCGGCATTCCGGATGGTTACCAGGCTATTTTTATTGTCGTACCAGCTCCCGTAATAGCCCCCGGAGAGTTGCAGTGCTTTCGTCGAGTAGCTGAGAGTGCCCTCGAGCTGGCGGATCGTGCTGTCGATCGGCTCGACGGCAAATTCCGGCTGCTGGCCCCGTCCCCACTGGCGAGTGCCCTTCTTGTCCTCGTTCTTGAAACTGAGGTTGAAATCCAGCCCCGGCATCAGGTTCTTGAAAAAGCCGACGTTCACCTGATCCCGGTCGGTACCCAGTTTTACTTCACGCAAGGGCGACGCCAGGGCGGCGGTGCTCGGCGTCAGGTTTGTTGTGCCGATTCCTTGCAGGCGTGTGGTGAAGGTATTCGGGTTGTCGCGCGAAATCCGGTTGTATTCCAGCGAGACGCCGATATCACCCTGGCGCAGGTATTCGCCCTTGATCTCGCGGTCGTCGAGGCCGAGGTTGCTGGCCTTGAGTTTCAACCAGGTGCCGGTGGCGTCATCCCTCTTGTTGATGTCGGCGTCGAGCAGGCCGTAGGCGCCCTTGTCGCGCATGCCGTCATAAATGCCCTGCTGGTGCCTGTCGTTGGACCAGTTACCGACACCGACGGAGACGGAGCTGTCCGGCTTGATCAATTCGGCAACCTCGGCGTCGTCGGCCAGAGCCGCCCCGAAGACGGTCATCAGGGCAGCAGCAAGAGCGGTCAGCTTGAACGTTTTTTGCATCGTATTCATGATTTTTATCCCCTCTCGATCAGCGACGGAAGCGCCCGGCGGTCGCGTTGTTTTCCGTGCTGTTACCGCCGTGGATATTGGTGTGACAGTTCAGACAACCGCGAGCCACTGAGCCCAGTGCCGTCGTGCCGGTGACGCCGGCGGTCGGCAGGCCGGCAGCCTGGCCCGGATGACTGCTGTGGCTATGGCATTCCTGGCACAGGAAGGGCGGACGCGACTTGAGCAGGTTGGCGATGTTCGTGCCGTGCGGGTTGTGGCAGATGCTGCAGTCTTCGGTAACCGGCTGATGGTTATGCACGAAGGGACCGCGCTTTTCCATGTGGCAGGTGTAGCAGGTGTCGTTGACGCTGCCGCGAACCATCATTTTCGGATTGTCGCCGTGCACGTCGTGGCAGGAGGAACAGGCCATCTTGCCTTCGATCACCGGGTGATGCGAGGGGCGGTTGACCTGGGCGCGCTGCTCCTTGTGGCAGGTGAAGCACACTTCGGTCTGCGCCGCTTTCTCGCGCACCTTGTCGTGGGCGGCGTGAATCTTGTGGCAGGAAGTACAGCTCACATCGCGGTTGGCGTGGACGCTCGACTGCCAGTTCATGTGCTTGCCGCCCTGGTGGCACTCCAGACAGGCTGCGCTACGCTCTTCCGCGCTGTTCTTGGTGTTCTTGCCGAACGTACGGTCGGCCTTGGGAGGCTTGTCGCTGCCCTTGTGGTTGAGGTGCTTTTCGCTCTCGCCGTGACAACTGGTGCAGGTCGGCGTGCGGCTATCGGCCACGGTGCCATGTTTGGTCTTGCCGATCGCGAGCACCGAAGGCTTCAGCTCAAGCATGGTCGGCTTGCTGTCATCAGCCTCGTCGTGACAGCCGGTGCACTTCGCATCCCCCTTCAGGATCAGATCCTTGGGCGCTTCCTTGGCTTTGACCGGTTCGGCCGCGAAAGCAGCGCCAGCCCCCCCCCCAATCATGCCGACCACGGCCGACAACACCAACAACTGTCGTAGAAATTTCATTCGTTTTCCCCAATCCTCTGATTGCTTTGATTGACGGCGCGCCCTCTGGCGGGGCGCGCCTTTGCTGCCCTGTTGCTTTAGCGCGAGAGAATCCAGTCGATCAGATTCTTGATCTCGGCCTTGTCCTTCGTGTCGATGATCTTGTGCTCTTCTTCCGTACCGTCTTCCAGCTTGACCTTCGGGCCGGTGGTGATGTTCTTGATGATCTTCTCTTCGGCGTCGGCCTTGCCTTTGAACTTGTCGGCAATTTTCTTGTAAGAAGGACCTTTCTTGGTCTTATCGACCGCGTGGCACTTGAAGCAGTCGTTGCGCTTGGCGGTTGCCTTGGCGGCATCTTCATCGACCGCCGCGCCGGCTGCCGTCGAGAACAGAAGAACCGCAGCGGAAGCGGCAGCAAGCAGCGAAGCATGAGCAAAGCGGAGTTTCATTTTTCTACCCTTCCTAGCAAGAATCGGGAACACGACGTTCTCCGGAGCTTTGAATACTAAACGTATAAAACCATTCGTTGGGTGTGGAGTGTAAAGAATTGCAAATTCCCGCAACATCGGCAGGGGGATTAAAAAAGGGGTAGGAAAATTCCTACCCCTTCCCTACCCCATTTTCCGGATCCTTCCGCTACGGAACTTCAGATGTCGGAGTGGTCGGCCAGCCCATGAGTAATGGCATAGCGAACGAGTTCGGCCGTGTTCGCCAGATTCATTTTTTGCAGGATGTGGGTCTTGTGCGTGCTGATGGTCTTGACGCTGAGGGATAGCGCATTGCCGATCTCGGTCAACCCCAGGCCGGTGACCAGCATGTTGAAAACCTCATACTCCCGGTCCGACAGCAGATTGTGAGGGGAAGGCTCGTTGCCGGGCCGGATGCCACGCACCATCAGTTCCGCCACCTTGTCGCTGATATGGACACCGCCACCTGCCACCCGCCGGATGGCAGCGACCAGCAAATCGCCGTCGGCCTCCTTGGTCAGGTAACCCAGGGCGCCGGCCTGCAGTGCGCGGACCGCGTACTGCTCTTCGTGATGCATGCTGAGGACGAGGATGGGAAGTTCCGGCTTTTCATCCTTGATCATGTGGATCAGTTCAAGGCCGCTCCGCCCTGGCATGGAAATATCGAGCACCAGCACGTCCCAATCTTTCTCGCGCACCTGCTGCATCAGCTCCAGACCATTCGCCGCCTCGCCGGCCACGGCAAGATCGTCCGTATCGGCCAGAATCTGTTTCAAGCCGTCGCGAATGATGGCGTGATCGTCGGCCAACAGCACCCTGATTTTTTCCATTGCTGCCCTTCTCACGTTTTTTCCGTTGGAATAAGAACCTCGATCAAGGCGCCTTCGCCAGGCGCCGTCTTCAAGGAAAAGCTCCCACCCAGTATCTGGACGCGTTCGCGCATGCCGATCAAACCGAGACCTCCGGGCCTGCCGGAATCGGGCACAAAGCCGACGCCATCGTCCCTGATCGACAAAACCCACCCACCGCCCCGGGAAAGCAGTTGCACTTCGACCTTCGTCGCCGCCGCATGCCGGGCGATGTTGGTCAGGGATTCCTGCAGTACACGGAACAGGGCTGTCGCAACGGCATCGCCCCATTCTGGATCATCGTGGGGGAGGACCAGCGATACGGGCAAACCGGTGCGCATCGAGAACTGATCGACATACCAGCCCGCCGCCGCCGCAAACCCGAGATCGTCGAGCACCAACGGCCGCAACTCCGAAGAAATGCGGCGGACGGACGCAATCGTCTGGTCGATCTGCCCCTTGATCGAACCGACCTTGTCGATCAGCACCTGCTGCTCGGGCCGCAGGCGCCCGCCGATCCAGGACACCTCCATCCGGATTCCGGTAAGAAACTGGCCCAGCTCGTCGTGCAATTCGCGGGCGATCCGCGCCCGCTCTTCCTCGCGCACATTCTGCAGGGAAGCCGACAGTTCCTGCAGCTGATGGTTGGTTTCGAGCAACTCGCGCTCGGCACGCTGGCGTTCGGTCAAGTCGCGGAACACCACGGTGAGCAGGACTTCGCCGCGAAACATCGTGGTCGACAAACTCAATTCCACGGGAAATTCCCGCTCATCGCGCAGGAGGACGAGGATGCCGAGAAGAATCAGGCCGGCCGGCGAGCGCCACCCCTCGTCCAGATAGCGCATCAGATTCATCAACTGCGCGTGGCGCAAACAGCGGGACAACACCTGGCCGATCTCGACGCCGATCGCTTCTTCGGCCAGGATACCGAACATCTTCTCGGCCGCATGATTGAAAAGAACCACGCTGCGGTTCGAATTCACGGTCACGATGGCATCCCTGACCGACTGGACCATGTGTCGAAGCTGCTCGTCGTTTTCCTTCAGCGCCGACTCCATCGCGCCTTTGCGCAAGAGGCTGCGCACCATCAAAAAGGTCGTCGCCAGGACAAGGAGCAGCCCCAGGACGAGACCGGCGGCAATCGGACGAACGACCCTGCGCCAGGAGGTCAGCGCCTCCTTTTCGTAAACCGCCGAACTGATCACCAGCGGATATTTTGCGACCTGGCGATAGGCGACGAAGCGCGCCCCCTGGTCCGAATCTTCGCTGGCCACCACCACCTCGCCGGCCGGTTGCCCACGCAATTCCGCAAAGGCCGCCGGATTCCCGAGCGACTTGCCGAACATCGCTTCGTCATGCGGCTTGCCGGCCAGGAGAGCGCCTTCCCGATCAAGCAGGAAAATCCGGCTGACAAAGCCCAGACTGATGCTCTCGTACAGCGACTCGAAATAATTGATGCTGATCGATGCTGCCAGCACGCCTCGGAACCCGCCCTCGGCATCGCGCAACGGCATGCTGAGGTAATACGTCCACTGGTCATCGACGCGCGCCTTCTCCGGCGAACTGATGAACACCTCATCGCTGCCGCCGTCGGCGAAGTAGCGGAAAAACGCCCGGTCCGCGACCGAAAGACGGGGAATGAAATCCGGACGCGACGAATTGACGCCAAAGCCCTGGCGATCGACCAGAAAAATCGACTTCACCTGCGGCAGTCCGGCGATGCGCGCCTGCAGCAGCAGATGGACGGGAAAACTGTCGAGCGCGAAGCGGCGGCCAAGATCGTCGGAAAGGCGCTCCTGGGCGCCACGCATCGTCAGGACTACCCCGTCGAAGGTACGCGCCGTCTGATCGGAGAGAATCTGGCTCAGGCTGACGATTTCGCCCTTGGCGTGCTCCAGTTCCTTCTGGCGCAGATCGAGAAGCACGGCGGTAGCCGCGATTACCGTCACCAGGATCATCACGAACGACAGCAGCAGCACCGCTCTCACCGACGGGTTTGGCCGCGGAATGCCCTTCAGGCCAATCGATCGAAACACTGAACCGCTCCCTTTCAGACACCCGCGCCCTGACCGGCAAAAGCGGCGGACGATAAGCCGCTTTGCCCTGCTGCCCTGCCACGAGCGCGCATCTTATCACCGGCCGCGGGGGCCTTTTCCTTCATTCTTATTTGATTCTGGTCAATCCGCGGCTAAACTTGCGCCTGCACAATACGCCCTCGGCAATCCTCCCGGAACACTCCCTGCATGCTTGAAGCCTTGAATCTCGAATGCGTACGCGGCGAGCGTCGCCTGTTCGCAGGCGTCGGTTTCCGCCTCGATGCCGGCGAAATGCTTTACCTGCAGGGCCGCAACGGCTCGGGCAAAACCAGCCTGTTGCGCATGCTGTGCGGCCTGACGCCGCCGGCCGACGGCGAAATCCGCTGGCGCGGAGCGCCGATCCGCAAGCTCGGCGACGAGTTTCGCGGCGAACTTTGCTACCTCGGCCACCACAATGCGATCAAGGAAGAGCTGACGCCGCTCGAGAACCTGCTGGCCTCGGCCAGGCTCGCGGAGGAAGCACTCGACGAGGATGCGGCGCTCGACGCGCTGGAACTGGTCGGCCTCGCCGGGCGCGAGGATCTGGCCTGCCGCTATCTATCGCAGGGGCAGAAGCGCCGCGTCGCGCTGGCCCGGCTGGTGCATGAGCGACGCGCCCTGTGGGTGCTCGACGAGCCCTACGTGGCGCTCGACACGGCGGCCGTCGAACTGGTCGCCGGGCTGATCGGCGCGCACCTGCAACGCGGCGGCCTGGCCGTGCTGACGACGCACCAGACGGTGGCCGTGCCGGCCGGCGCAGTGCGCGAACTGCGGCTAAACTAGGCGATGCTCGCCCTGATCCGCGCCGTGATCGGCCGCGACCTCCGGCTGGCCATGCGCCGGCAGGCCGACATCGTTTCGGCGATGTTCTTCTTCATCATCGTCGTCAGCCTGTTTCCGCTCGGCGTCGGACCGGAAGCGGATCTGCTGCGCAAGCTGGCGCCGGGCGTCCTGTGGGTCGCCGCCCTGCTGGCCACGATGCTGTCGCTGCCGCGCCTGTTCGCCGACGACCACCGCGACGGCACACTGGAGCAACTGGCGCTGGCGCCGCAGCCGCTTGGGTTGATCGTGCTCGGCAAGGTCATCGCGCACTGGCTGGTCTCCGGCCTGCCGCTCGCACTGCTCGCGCCTGTGCTGGGCATCCAGTTCGATCTGGCGAACGACGCACTGTGGGTTTTGACACTTTCGCTGCTGATCGGCACGCCGGCACTGTCCGGCATCGGCGCGATCGGTGCGGCGCTGACTTTGGGCGTGCGCGGCGGCGGCGTGCTGCTGTCGCTGCTCGTCCTGCCGCTGTATATTCCGGTGCTGATTTTCGGCGCCGGCGCGGTCGATGCGACGGTCACCGGACTCGGGCCGCAGGCCCATCTGTCGCTGCTCGGCGCGCTGACGCTGGGCGGCGTGTTTTTCGCGCCGTGGGCGACCGCGGCCGCTTTGAGAATCGCACTGGAATAGCACCGTTACCGGAATACGCAAGAATGAATAACCGCCTGATCAACTGGTTCAAGTACGCCAGCCCGCAAAGCTTCTACCCGATCGCCGGGAAGATGATCCCGTGGTTCTGGGCGCTGGCCGCCGTCTTCGGCGCCGCCGGCCTGTACATCGGCTTTGGCGTGGCGCCGACCGACGCGCAACAGGGCGAGGGCTACCGCATCATCTTCCTGCACGTGCCGGCCTCCTGGATGTCGATGTTCATCTACCTGGTGATGGCCTTCTGGGCAGCCCTGGGCCTCGCCTACAACACCCGCCTGTCGGGCATGATGGCTTCGGCGCTGGCGCCGACCGGCGCGCTCTTCGCCTTCCTCTCGCTATGGACCGGCGCGCTGTGGGGCAAGCCGATGTGGGGCGCCTGGTGGGTGTGGGATGCGCGCCTGACCTCCGAACTGATCCTGCTCTTCCTCTACATCGGCTTCATCGCGCTGCAGTCGGCGATCGACGACCCGCGCCGCGCCGACAAGGCCGGCGCCATCCTCGCGCTGGTCGGCGTGGTGAACGTGCCGATCATCTATTTCTCGGTGAAGTGGTGGAATACGCTGCACCAGGGCTCGTCGGTCAGCCTCACCAAGTCGCCGTCGATGGCGATGACCATGCTCTGGGGCATGCTGCTCTGCGCACTGGCTTTCTGGATGTACAGCATCGCCGTCGCGCTGATGCGCGGGCGCAGCATCATGCTTGAACGCGAGCGGCACACCGAATGGGTGCGCACCCTGCTGACCGGCAACGACAGCGGCAAGGAGTAGACATATGTTGTACTGGAACAGTTTTTCCGAATTTCTCGCCATGGGCAATCATGGTGTCTACGTCTGGGGCTCGGTCGGTGTCACCGCAGTATTGCTGGCACTGGAACCGATCCTGCTGATCCAGGGTCGGAAGAGTCTGATGGCACGACTGAAACGCCAGTTCCGCGCCGAGAAATCTGACAGAAACGCCGATCGCAGCAACCAAAATACTCGCAGGAGCACAGATTGAAAGCACGTCACAAGCGGATCGCGCTGATCGTCGGCGGACTGGCCGTTCTCGGCATCGTCGCAACGCTGGTTCTCAACGCATTCCAGAGCAATCTCGTATTTTTCTTCTCGCCGACGCAGGTCGCCGCCGGCGAGGCGCCGAAAGGAAAGACCTTCCGCATCGGCGGCCTGGTCAAGGAAGGCTCGATCAAGCGCGAAGCCGACGGCGTCACCGTGCGCTTTGTCGTGACCGATACCGAGAAGGATTTGATCGTCGCCTACAAGGGCATCCTCCCCGACCTTTTCAAGGAAGGCAAAGGCGCCGTCGCGCAGGGCAAGCTCACCGACGGCGGCGTGTTCACGGCCAATGAAGTGCTTGCCAAGCACGACGAGAACTACATGCCGCCGGAAGCGACCAAGGCCGTCGGCGATGCGCACGAGCGCGCCGCAGCGAACAAGGCCGCCGCCGAAGCCGCCTCGAAAACCATCAAGCAGTAACAGGAGCCCCCATGATTCCGGAACTCGGCCACTTCGCCCTCATCGTCGGGCTGTGCGTGGCGCTGCTGCTCGGCACCCTGCCGCTCGTCGGCGCCCACAAGAACCGCCTGGCGTGGATCGCGCTGGCGCGCCCGGCGGCGCAGATGCAGGCCTTGCTGATGATCGTCGCCTTCGGCTGCCTGACCGCCGCGTTCGTGCAGAACGATTTCTCGGTGGTCTACGTCGCGCAGCATTCGAACACGCTGCTGCCGCTGCCCTACCGCGTTGCCGCCGTGTGGGGCGGCCACGAAGGCTCCCTGCTGCTGTGGGTGACCATGCTCTCGCTGTGGACGATCGCCGTCGCCGCCTTCTCGCAGCAGCTACCGGAGCGCATGGTCGCGCGCGTGCTCGGCGTCCTCGGCCTCGTCACCTTCGGCTTCCTGCTCTTCATCCTGGTCACCTCGAACCCCTTCGAACGCCTGCTGCCGGGCGCCGCCGAAGGGCGCGACCTCAACCCGCTGCTGCAGGACCCGGGCCTGATCATCCATCCGCCGATGCTCTACATGGGCTACGTCGGCTTCTCGGTGGCCTACGCCTTCGCCGTCGCCGCGCTGCTCTCCGGCCAGCTCGACGCCGCCTGGGCGCGCTGGTCGCGGCCATGGACCACCGCGGCGTGGATTTTCCTGACCCTCGGCATCGCGCTCGGCTCGTGGTGGGCATATTACGAACTGGGCTGGGGCGGCTGGTGGTTCTGGGATCCGGTCGAGAACGCCTCGTTCATGCCCTGGCTGGTCGGTACGGCACTGGTGCACTCGCTGGCGGTGACCGAGAAGCGCGGCAGCTTCAAGAACTGGACGGTGCTGCTCGCCATTTCGGCCTTCTCGCTCTCGCTGCTCGGCACCTTCCTCGTCCGCTCCGGCGTGCTGACCTCGGTGCACGCCTTCGCCACCGATCCGAAACGCGGCATCTTCATCCTCACTTTCCTCGTCGTCGTGATCGGCGGCTCGCTCGCGCTGTTCGCCTGGCGCGCCCCCAAGGTCGGCCTCGGCGGCCGCTTCGGCCTGCTCTCGCGCGAATCGCTGCTGCTCACCAACAACGTCCTGCTCGTCGTCGCCTGCTCGTCGGTGCTGCTCGGCACGCTCTACCCGCTGGCCATCGACGCGCTCGGCATGGGCAAGCTGTCGGTCGGCCCGCCCTACTTCAACACGGTGTTCGCGCCGCTGATGGTGCCGGCGCTGTTCCTGATCGGCGTCGGGCCTTTCGCGCACTGGAAGCACGCCACCTTCGCCGAGCTCGCGCGCACGCTGCGCTGGGCCTTTCTCGCGGCAGTCCTGGTCGGCATCGCCGTACCCTTCCTCTACGGCGAATGGACGCCGCTGATCGCGCTCGGCTTGCTGCTCGCCGCGTGGATCGTCCTCTCGGGCACGCTCAACTTTGTCGAACGCATACAGGCGACGCGTGCCGGCCAGCCCTTCCTCGCTACCGCGCTGAAGCAGCCGCGCAGCTTTTTCGGCATGCATACGGCGCACGTCGGCATCGCCGTCTTCGTGATCGGCGTGACGATGGTCAACGGCTACCAGGCCGAAAAAGACGTCAAGATGGAGATCGGCGACACGGTTTCGGTGGGCGGCTATACCTTCCGTTTCAACGGCGTCCGTGAAGAGAAGGGACCGAACTACATGGCCCTGGTCGGCGACATCGATCTGCTCAAGGGCGACAAGGCGCTGCGCAAAATGAACCCGGAGAAGCGCAACTACGTTTCCTCGGCGATGCCGATGACCGAAGCGGCGATCGACACTGGCTTCCTGCGCGACGTCTATGTCTCGCTCGGCGAGCCGATCGACAAGTCCCGGCCGGACGCCGCCTGGGCCGTGCGTGTTTATTACAAGCCCTTCGTCGATTGGATCTGGGGCGGCTGCGTGCTGATGGCGCTCGGCGGCCTGATCGCCCTCTCCGACCGCCGCTATCGAATCAAGGCACGCGCCACAAGCTCCACGGGCGCCGCCACAACCCTCGCAGGCAGAAAAACCGCATGAACAAATTTCTCTGGCCGCTGATCGGCTTCGTCGCGCTGATCATCATGCTCGGCATCGGGCTCAACCTCAATCCGCGCGACGTTCCCTCGCCGCTGGTCGGCAAGCCCGCGCCGCAGTTTTCGCTGCCGCAGGTTCACGCGCCGGAACAGAACTTCTCGCCGAAAGACATGCTCGGCCAGGTGTGGCTGCTCAACGTCTGGTCGTCGTGGTGCGTCTCCTGCCGACAGGAGCATCCGGTGCTGGTCGAGCTGGCGAAACGCAAAATCGTCCCGCTGATCGGTCTCAACTACAAGGAACTGCGCGGCGACGGCGGCATCGACACGGACAAGATCAATCCGGCGACCGAAAAGGAGCAGTCGGTCGAGCGCGCCGCCGGCTGGCTGAAGCAGCACGGCAACCCCTACACGCTGTCGGTGCTCGACATGGACGGCCGCGTCGGTATCGACTACGGGGTTTATGGCGTTCCCGAAACCTACGTCATCGACAAGGCCGGCATCATCCGCATGAAGCACACCGGCCCGATCAGCCCCGACGTTTTCTCCGGCAAGATTCTGCCGCTGGTGACGGAGCTCTCGAAATGAGGCGCTGGCTGCTGGCCGTCGCCCTCGTTTGCTGTGCGTTCGCCGCGCAGGCCAAGGAAGCCGCCCCGATCGCCGCCGACGAAGTGGTCGAAAAGCGCATGGTGGCGATCTCCGACGAATTACGCTGCCTGGTCTGCCAGAACGAATCGCTCTCCGGCTCGCACGCCGAACTGGCCAACGACCTGCGCCGCGAAATCCGCACGCTGATCAAGGACGGCAAGACCGACGCCGAAATCATGGACTTCATGGTCAGCCGTTACGGCGATTTCGTGCGCTACCGGCCGCCGCTCAATGGCACCACGCTGTTCCTGTGGTTCGGCCCGGTGGCTCTGCTCGTGCTCGGCCTGGTCGTACTGATCCGCTACCTGCGCCGACGCAATGACGCGATCAACGACGCGCCGCTCAACGCCGAAGAACAAAAACAGGCCGACGCCCTGCTGCAGAGCAAAGACGCAGCACAATGACCGAAATGAACGTTTTCGCCGTTCTAGCGGCGCTGCTCGTCGCCGCCGTGACGCTCCGCCTGTTGTTCCCTCTGCTGCGCGCAGCGAAAACCGCAGCCGGCGCAAGCCGCGCCAGCGACGAGCGACGGGAAGCCAATCTGTCGATTTCTCGCGACCAGCTGGCCGAACTCGAACGCGAACGCGACGAAGGCTCGCTGTCGCCAGCCGACTTCGAGCAAGCCAAACGCGAACTGGAGCGCCGCCTGCTCGAAGACGTGCAGGGCGAGGATGGCGGCGAAGCGGAAAAATCCGCCGCGCCGACCAGCCGCAAGACGGCGTTTGCACTGCTCTTCATTTTGCCGCTGGCGGCGGCCGCCGGCTACGCGCTGCTCGGCAACCCGCGCGGCCTGGACCCCATGCAAACGCAGGCGCAAGCGCGCATCAGCCCGGACCAGATCGAAGGAATGGTCAGCAAGCTCGCCGAGAAACTCAAGAAGAACCCGGACGATGCCAACGGCTGGGTGATGCTGGCCCGCTCCTACAAGGCGCTCGGACGCTACGCCGAAGCCGCCGAAGCCTACAGCCACGCCGGCGCGCTGGTCGACAAGGAAGCCGTGCTGCTCGCCGATTATGCCGAAATGCTCGCCCAGGCCAGCGGCAGCCTGCAGGGCAAGCCGGTCGAACTGCTCGCCCGCGCCCTCAAGCTCGACCCCGACGAACCGCAGGCCTTGCTGCTGTCCGGCGCCGCCGCCAGCGACCGGCGCGACTTCGGCGCTGCTGCCGAGCACTGGAGCCGCCTGCTGGCGCAACTCGAACCCGATTCGGACGACGCCAAAGCGCTCGAAGACGCGATCGGCAAAGCCCGCCAACTGGCCGCGCAGCCGCCGCATGGCGAGCGCAAGGGCGCAGCGGCAGCGGCAGCGGCCGGCCCGAGCATCGGCGGCCAGGTCAGTCTTAGCCCGAAGCTCGCGGCCGAAGCGAAGCCCGGCGACGTCGTCTTCATCTTCGCCCGCGCCGAAGACGGCCAGCGCATGCCGCTCGCCGTCATGCGTGTCACGGCCGGCGACCTGCCCCTCGACTTCCGCTTCGACGACTCGATGGCCCTGCCCGGCGGCAGAAAGCTCTCGGAATTCAAGACGGTCAGCGTCGAGGCGCGCATCGCCAAGGCCGGCAAGGCGCAAACCTCGAGCGGCGATCTCTTCGGCAACATCAGCGGCGTCAAGCTCGGCCGGCAAGACGTCCGCCTGACTATCGACCGCGTTCAGCCCTGATTGGCGGCCGGGAGACCTCCAGCTTCCCGGCCCTTAAAAAACTAGGGATAACTTAACTTAGATCAAACCACCGGACATGCCCCTTCGCTAGACTCGTGCCCTGCATCGCCAAGCTCTCCGTTGGCGACAGACAAAGATCAAAATAATGGGGGTAACAGCATGTCCGACAACGGTTCCGGCTTCTGGGCCAAACTCAAACGCCCGAGCACGAAGTATTCGCTGCTGGGATTACTCTCGGTCGGCTTCGTAACCGGCATCTTCTTCTGGGGCGGTTTCAACACCGTCATGGAAGCGACCAACACGCTCGAATTCTGTATCTCCTGCCACGAAATGCGCGACAACGTGTATCAGGAATACAAGGAAACCATCCACTACACCAATCGCACCGGCGTGCGCGCCGTCTGTTCCGACTGCCATGTGCCCAAGGACTGGGGCCACAAGATGATGCGCAAGATCCAGGCGAGCCAGGAAGTTTATGGCAAGATCATGGGCACCATCGACACCAAGGAAAAATTCGAAGCCAAGCGCCTCGAACTCGCCGAGCACGAATGGGCGCGCATGAAGGCCAGCGATTCGCGCGAATGCCGCAACTGCCACAGCTTCGACAGCATGAACATCGAAAAGCAGAAACTGCGCGGCTCGAAGATGCACAAGATCGCCCAGGAAGAAAAGAAGACCTGTATCGACTGCCACAAGGGGATCGCGCACCACAAACCCAAGGGCATGAAAGAGGATGACGACGACTGATCGTCGCGATCGTTGCCCTCACGGACATCCAATATCTATCGCTTGAGTGGAGAGAATCACATGAAGAAAGCCACCGTTTCCTTAGCCGCGTCCCTTACCGTTTTCGGCGCCCTGTTCGCCTTCGGCTCCCAGCTGGCGCACGCCGCGCCGGACTGGAGCAAGGTGCCCAAGCGTGACGTGCAGGTCTTCCACCCCGGCACCACGCCGATCGAATGGGTCACCAAGAAGTCCGACCACAGCGGCCGCACCGGCCTGGTCAAGGGCGAAAGCTGTGTCGGTTGCCACGAGGAAAAGGGCGGCCTGAACTTCGACATGAAGCGTCTGGCCGGCAAGGATCTGGAACCGGTCGGCGCACCGAAGACGATGAATTTCCCGGTCTCCGTGCAAGCCGCCTACGACAAGGAAAACGCCTACATCCGGCTGACCTTCAAGGCCCCGGCCGGTGGCGCCAATGCCGCCGACAAGGACAACGAAGTCAAGGCTACCGTCATGTTCGCCAACGACAAGGTCAGCGCCGCCGCCGGCGACAAATCGATCCCGGGCGCCCAGATCGGCTGCTGGGCAACCTGCCACAGCGATGCGCGCACCATGCCGGGCGCCGACGACAAGAAGACCAAGTACACCAAGGACGGTGCCTACGAACTGATGCAGTGGCGGAGCGCCAAGGGCGCCAAGGCGGCTGACGGCAGCGTCACCGACAAGCGCAACATGGAAGGCGGCACCGCCGGCGTCAAGGCCGAAGGCGCCAAGGCCGGCGACATCTACACCGTGACCTTCACGCGCAAGCTGTCCGGCGCGCTGGGCGAAGGCAAGACCGTGCCGTTCGGCGTCGCCGTGCATGCCGATCATGCGACCGGCCGCTTCCACCACATTTCGCTCGGTTACACCCTGGGCTTCGGTGCCGAAGGCGACATCAAGGCCACCAAGCAGTAAAGCACTACACGCTTCGGCAAAAGGGCAGCGCTTCGGCGCTGCCCTTTTGCTTTTTGGGACCCGGGATGGGCCCGCGCTATTCGATTTCCGGTAAGCGAAATACCCGGATACAGGAATGTCATTTTCCTTGCGGGCACGCGAGAATTGAAAAGCTTGCCTGCACGGACGTCGACTCGAATCCGCGCGCCAGGCTGTGATGGTTCACCCGGAATGTTCGCGAAAACGGGGGCTCGACGCTTCGGTTACCGAAGGAGCCAAATGATGAAAGACGAAATCTCCTCGCGCCAAATCGTGCAGCGCGGCGCACTGTCGCCTGCGTGCGCCAAATGGACTCCGATTCTGCCGGCCGGGCGTGATGCCAAAATGGCCGCCGACACCCCCACTGCCGCTCGCCCTGCGGCAAACGTACCATCCGGCGCCGCAGGCGAGCCTGCGCAAGCCGGGCGATCGCCGTCGGCCAAGGATGGACAAAGCGCCCCGAATGGTGAGAATAGAGCCGTCGTAAACCCCGATTGCGAAAATGGACCATCTGATCAAGGACTCCGCACCGCTTGAGCTTTACGCCTGGCTCGACGCCGACAGCGAGATGCCGGGCTGGGACATCCTGACCGGCAACCCTTTCGGTTCCCTGCGCCCCGAAGAGCAGTTCACCACGGTGCAGAACTATTTTGCCGAGTACCACCTCGAGTATTTCCGCCAGCGCCTCTACAATCATTTCCCCAGCCGCCTGCACGCCGTGCTGCTTTTTGCCACGCGCGTCGACGCCGAAACCTTCCGCGCCAAACATCCGGCCCGCGTCTTCGGCAAGCACCTGACGCGCGCGCGCAGCACCGGCGCCTACGTCTGCTCCTTTCACGATTCGAGCTGGCTCGACTATTTGCGCTTGCCGCACAGCCTCAGCCTGTCGGCGCTCGATGAAGTGGTCAATCACTACTGGCGCGGCGCGCTGGTCGAGGAAGTCGGCCTGCGCTTCATGAACGAAGCCTGGCGCGAAGCGCCGGTGATCGAAGCGCTGTTTCAGGGCACGCTCGAACCGGTACAGCACAATCCCGGCAGCCACTGGCTGCCCGGCTTCGCCTGACGCGCCACGCCCCGCCGCCCGGCCACTTCACCGGCGCATCCCGAAAAACTCCCGCCAGCGGCGGCGGCTTTGCCGCTTGGCGGCGCCGCTCGATCGGCACGGCTATTATTCAGAGACGCAGCTACCCACGACGCGACTTCCACGCCGCCGCCCTGATCGACGATGACCACCCGACCCGCAACCATGCCGCCTGCCCTGCCGCCGCCGCGCGATGACGCCGCGGCGAAGCTGCTGCATGTGCTCGGCGCGCTGGTCGCCGAAACGCACCCCTCACGCGCCCGCCGCATCAGCCTGGGCAGCCACCTCGAGCGCGACCTGGGCCTCGACAGCCTGGCGCGCGTCGAACTCCTGCTGCGCCTCGGCCAGGCCTTCAATACCACGCTGCCCGAGGCGGCGCTGAGCGAAGCCGAAACACCGCGCGACCTGCTGCGCTTCATCGGCGACGCCGGCAGCGACGGCACCGGCCGCGCCGCCGAAGCGATCGGCGAACTGCCGCAGGAGCCGATCAGCGGCGTTCCCGGGCAGGCGGCGACGCTCACCGAGGTCCTCGAATGGCACGCCGCGCACAACCCGCAGCGCACGCACGTGCTGCTCTACGGCGAAGGCGAGCTGGCGCTGCCGATCACCTACGCCGAACTGCACGATGCGGCGCGCCGCACGGCCGCCGGTCTGCTCGCCCGCGGACTGCGGCCACGGCAGACGGTGGCGCTGATGCTGCCGACCGGACGCGGCTATCTGGCTAGCTTCTTCGGCGTCATGCTGGCCGGCGGTATTCCGGTACCGATCTATCCGCCGGCCCGCCTGGCGCAGATCGAGGACCATCTGCGCCGCCACGCGCGCATCCTCGCCAACGCCGAGGCCGTGTCGATCATCACCGTGCCGCAGGCCAAGGGCATCGCCGCGCTGCTCCGCGCCGAGGTGCCGTCGCTGCGCGAGATCGTCACGCCGGAAGAGCTCGACCTGCCGCCGATGGCGCTCTTCTACCGCGCCGCCCCCGACGACATCGCCTTCCTGCAATACACCTCGGGCAGCACCGGCGACCCGAAAGGCGTCGTACTGACGCACGCCAACCTGCTCGCCAACCTGCGCACGATGGGCGAGGCGATCGAGGCGTGCAGCGACGACGTATTCGTTTCCTGGCTGCCGCTCTATCACGACATGGGCCTGATCGGCGCGTGGTTCGGCGCGCTCTACTTCGGCATGCCGCTCGTCCTGATGTCGCCACTGACCTTTCTCGCCCGGCCGGCGCGCTGGCTGGCGGCGATTTCGCGGCACGGCGGAACGATCTCCGCGGCGCCGAACTTCGCTTACGAACTGTGCGCGAAAAAACTCACCGACGCCGATCTGCGCGGGCTGAATCTCGCCTCCTGGCGGCTCGCCCTGAACGGCGCCGAGCCGGTCAGCCCGCACACGCTGCAAACCTTCGCCGCGCGCTTCGCGCCCTGCGGCCTGCGCCAGACGGCGCTGACGCCGGTCTATGGCCTCGCCGAGTGCTCGGTCGGCCTCGCCTTCCCGCCGCTGCGGCGCGGACCGCGGATCGACGCGATCGGGCGCGACGCCTTCCTCCGGCAAGGGCGCGCCGTGCCCACCGGCCCCGACGATAGCGACGCCATGCACCTGCCGGCCTGCGGCCGCGCCCTGCCGCAACACGAGATCCGCATTGTCGACGAGGCGGGCGGCGAGCTGGCCGAACGGCGGATCGGCCGCCTGCAGTTCCGCGGCCCGTCGGCCACGCAAGGCTACTACCGCAACCCGGCGGCAACGCGGGCGCTGTTTTGCGACGGCTGGCTCGACTCCGGCGATTACGCCTATGCGGTCGCGGGCGAAATCTACCTCACCGGCCGCGTCAAGGACCTGATCATCCGCGGCGGACGCAACCTCTACCCTTACGAACTCGAGCAGGCGGTCGGCAACCTGGCCGGCGTACGCAAAGGCTGCGTCGCCGTATTCGCCAGCGCCGATCCGCTCAACGCCAGCGAACGCCTGGTCATCCTCGCCGAAACCCGCGAGAGCGACCCGGCAAGGCTCGACACGCTGCGCCGGCAGATCGACGAGACGGCGCTGGACGTGATCGGCATGCCGGCCGACGACATCGTGCTGGCGCCGCCGAACGCCGTCCTCAAGACATCGAGCGGCAAGATCCGCCGCGCGGCCTTGCGCGCGGCCTATGAACAGGGACAAATCGGCGCGCCGGCAACGGCGGCCTGGCGCGCCACCCTGCGCCTCGGCAGCGCGGCGTTGCGCGCCCGGCTCGGCGAGTGGCTGCGGCGCACGCGGCAGCGGATTTTCGCCGGCTGGTGCTGGGCGCTCTTCGTTCTGCTCGGCTTACCGGTCGCGACGCTGGTCGCCACGCTGCAACGCCCGGCGCTCGGGCGCCGGCTGGTGCATGGCGCGGCCCGGATTTTTCTCGCGCTGAGCGGCATGCCGGTGCGCGCCGCGAACCTGCAGGCGCTGCCCGAAAGCGCGCATCTGCTGCTCGCCAACCACAGCAGCTACCTCGACGCACTGGTCCTTTACGCGGCGCTGCCGCCACGGCTCGGCTATATTTTCGTCGCCAAGCGCGAATTTGTCGGGCAGCGCGGAATGCACGCTTTCCTGCGCGGCGTCGGCACGCTGTTCGTCGAGCGTTTCGATGCGGCTAAGAGTGCCGAGGATGTCGAAGCGGTCGTCGCGGCGCTGCGGCGCGGCGAAAAACTGGCCATCTTCCCGGAGGGGACCTTCTCGCGCGAAGCCGGCCTCAAGCCGTTCCGCATGGGCGCCTTCGTCGCCGCGGCGCGCGCCGGCGTACCGATAGTGGTCGGCGGCCTGCGCGGCACGCGCCTCGTCCTGCGCGACAGGACCTGGATGCCGCGCTTCGCACGGCTGAGTTTCGAAGTGGGCGCCCAGTTCCAACCGCAGGGCAGCGACTGGACGGCCGCAGTCCGCCTGCGCGACGCGACGCGCGCCGAAATGCTGCGCCTGTGCGGCGAGCACGACCTGGCGCGCTGAGCGCGCGCCGCAGAACGGAACGAACTAGAAACTAGGTCAGCACGTAGTTCTTGACCTCCGGCGCGCAGCTGACCGGCGTTTCGCCGACCAGTTCGCAGACCGAGACCTCGAGCGCGTGGCACATCGAGGCGAGCGCCAGGTCGTTGGGTTCGGTGCCGAAGGGCTCCTCGATCTGCTCGGCGATGACGTCGAGCGCCAGGAAGGTATAGGCGACGAAGGTGGCGATGATCGGCGTCAGCCAGCCGATGGTGGTGCTCAGGCCGATCGGCAGCAGCAGGCAATAGACCATCACCGTCCGGTTCATCAGCACGCGGTAGGTGTAGGGAATCGGCGTGTTCGCGATGCGCTCGCAGGCGCCGGCGGCTTCGGTGAGCAGGTTGAGGTTGCGGTCCATCGACTGCGCCTGCAGATCGCTGATAGCCCCCTGCTTCTGTGCGGCGCCGATCTCCTGCGCCAGGATGAGCAGAATCACGGAGGGCGCGAAGCGGGCGCCGGCCACCCGCGCCCGCGCGCCGGCATCGAGGCGGCTGGACAGGTCGCCGGCGGGGTCCGTATCGCGCAACTGATGCTTGAGGGCATAGACAAAGGCGCTCAGGGTCCGCGCCACGCGCCGCTGCAGCGCGTGGTCGGCGGCGGCGAAGCTGGCGATCTGGCGGGTCAGCGAACGGGCCGCGTTGAGCAGCGCTCCCCATTGCTTGCGCGCTTCCCAAAACCGTTCGTAACTCACCGAGTTGCGAAAGCCGAGAAAGATGGCGAGCGCGATGCCCATCAGCGTGAAGGGCGGAATCGACAAGGCCGACGCCGCGTGTTCGCTCATCCACCAGGTCCGGCTCAGGACGCTGGCCACCGAAACCGCCAGAACCAGCAACAAGCGCGTGACCAGGTAGTGAAGGACCGAGCCGCGCCAGATGAAGAGCAGACGGAACCAGTGCAGATGAGGGCGTACGATCATGTCGGGAAAAATTAAAAAGCGTAAAAAGCCCCGTCCGGGGTGCGGCGGTTGATCCAAGAAGAGTAGTGACGATCTTCGCGGACGCCCGCATGAAAGCGGCTGAAAACAGGGTTGCCGCGTCAGCGAACGTCGCAGGCCGAAGATGGTAGCAGCAGCTCCCGCCGGAGCCTGTAACCAGGTGTAACGGCATGGCCCGGCCGGGTTTCGGCGCCGGAAACCCACGCTATTCCGCCATGCATCATTTAGCGTTTATGCCATCGACTGGCTGGAAAATCCCTGAAATTCATATTGGAAGAGCTCCCGACCGTAGCGCGGGCAGCAACGCCCTGGCGTTGGCGGAGGTGGCGGCGGCCAGCACATCGACGGAAATGCCGCGCAGATCGGCGAGCCGCGCGGCGATCGCGGGGAGGTATTCGGGAGAATTGCGGGCGTGCCCGATGAATTCCGGCGCCATGTCCGGCGCATCGGTTTCGAGAACGATCGCTTCGAGCGGCAGCGTCGCCGCCAGTTCGCGGATGCGCAGCGCGCGCGGGAAGGTCATCGCGCCGCCGAAACCGAGTTTGAAGCCAAGGCCCATGAACGCTTCGGCCTGCTGATGGCTGCCGTTGAAGGCGTGCGCGATGCCGCCACGGCCGGCGCTCTTGCCGAAGACACGGCGCAGCTGCTTGAGGATGGCGTCCTGCGCGCGCCGCACGTGCAACAGGACGGGCAGGTCGAAGTCGCGGGCGATCTTCAGTTGCTCGACGAAGAAATGTTCCTGCCGCGCCGCATCGAAACCCGGCACGAAGAAATCGAGGCCGATTTCGCCAATGGCGACCGGCGGCTGCGGCCCGGCCGACTCGTCCGCCAGCCAGCGGCGCAGCGTGGCGAGGTCGGCCTCGCCGGCGTTGGCGACATACAGCGGGTGAATGCCATAGGCCGCGGCGCAGCCGGCATAACGCGCGCAGCAGTCGCGCACGGCGGCGAAATTGCCGGCCGCCACCGCCGGCACGACGATCCGCGAGACGCCGGCGGCCAGCGCACGCGCCGCCACCGCGTCGCGGTCGGCGGCGAATTCGGCGGCATCGAGATGGCAGTGGGTGTCGATCAGCATCAGGGTTTCACCCCGCGCGTTCAGCCTCGGCGATTCAGCTTTTGGCGTAGGCCGGCTTGCGCTTCTCGAAGAAGGCGGCCAGGCCCTCGCTGAAGTCGGGATGCGCGCCGCAGGCGGCGAACGAGCGCTGCTCGGCGACCAGCTGGGTTTCCAGCGAATGGTCGAGCGACCGGTTGAGCAGCGCCTTCGTGCGCGCCAAAGCCTCGGCCGGACCGGCGGCCAGGCGGCGCGCCAGCTTCAGCGCTTCGGCGTCGAGCTCGGCGGGCGGCACGACGCGATTGACCAGGCCCAGTTCGCGCGCCCGCACGGCATCGAACCGGTCGCCGAGCAACGCGATTTCCATCGCCTGCTTGAGACCGACCTGGCGCGGCAGCGACCAGGTCGCGCCGCCGTCGGGCGACAGCGCGATGTTGCTGTAGGCCAGCGTGAAATAGGCATTGTCGGCGGCGACGGCCAGATCGGCGGCCATCATCAGCGACAGCCCGAAACCGGCTACCGCGCCCTGCACGGCTGCGATCACCGGCTTGTTCATGCCTTTCAGATTGAGGATCGAGTCGTGTACGGCGGCGATCAGCGCCTCGAAACGCGGCTGGCGCTCCTGCGGCGGCATGGCGAGTTGCTCGCGAAACCACTTGAGGTCGCCGCCGGCCATGAAATGCTCGCCGGCGCCGCGCAGGACGACGACGCGGACCGCCGGATCGAACGCCGCACGCGCCGTGGCCGCCCGCAGGTCGTCGATCATCGCCAGATTCAGCGCATTGAGCGACTCCGGCCGGTTGAGGGTGAGCAGCGCGATGTGGCCCTGCACTTCGTAAATGACTGCGGGCATGCGGGTCTCCGTCTTTATCGCTACAAAAAACTGAACTCCGGTTCCGGCGTGCGCCCGCCGATGATGTCGGCCAGCGCGGCCCCCGAGCCGCAGGCCATCGTCCAGCCCAACGTGCCGTGCCCGGTATTGAGAAAGAGGTTCGGCAGCGCCGAGCGCCCGATCATCGGCACGTTGGACGGCGTCGCCGGGCGCAGGCCGCACCAGAACTCCGGCACGCCCTGGGGCCGCAGTTCGGGGAAGAGCTGGTTCGCGCGGCGCATCAGCGCAGCGCAACGCACCTCGTTCAACTCCGTATTGTAGCCGTTGAACTCGGCCGTGCCGGCGATGCGCAGGCGCTGGCCGAGGCGCGAGAAGACGAGCTTGTGGCCGTCATCGGTGAGACTGACGCTCGGCGCGACGCTCGCTTCATCGAGCGTCAGCGTCGCCGAATAGCCCTTGGCCGGATAGACCGGCAGGTGAATGCCGAGCGGACGCAGCAGCAGGGGCGTGTAGCTGCCGAGCGCCAGCACGTAGGCGTCGGCACTCAGCAGTTCGTCGCCGGCCTCCGTTTTCAGCACGACGCCGCTGATCGAACCGGCGCTCGCAACCAGCTTTTCGATCGCCGCCCCGTAGCGAAAGACCACCCCGCGCGCCGCCCCCAGCGCGGCGAGCCGCTGCGTGAAACGGTGCGCGTCGCCCGACTCGTCGGCCACCGTGTAGTCGCCGCCGACCAGCAAGGGGCGCGCGGCGGCCAGCGCCGGCTCGATGGCGACGCAATCGTCGGCGCTGATCGTGCGCCGTTCGCAACCGAACTCGCGCATGACGGCGGCGGCCTCAATCGCCGCGGCGTATTCATGGTGGTCGGTATAGAAATGCAGGATTCCGCGCTGCAGGCTGTCGTAGTCGATCGCCGTTTCCGCGCGCAGCGCCTGCAACTGGCTGCGGCTATAGAGGGCCAGCGCGACGATGTTGCGCATGTTGGCGCGCGTCCGGCCCGGCGTGCACTCGCGCAGGAAGCGCAGACTCCAGTCGAAGAGCGCCGGGTCCCAGCGCAGACGGAAGAGCAGCGGCGCATCCTCGCGCCCGAACCAGGACAGGGCGCGCAACGGCGCCTGCGGATTCGACCACGGCTCGGCATGCGAAACGGAGATCTGGCCGCCGTTGGAGAAACTGGTTTCCAGCCCGGCGGCCGGCTGACGATCGATCACCGTCACCTGGTGCCCGGCTTTGGCCAGATACCACGCGCTACTGACGCCGACCACGCCGGCGCCGAGAACGAGTACCTTCAAACCCTCACTCCCGCTCGCGGGCGATGCGCACCACTTCCGGAATGCGGCGCAGATTGCGCAGGAGTTGCGCCAGATGCATGCGGCCCGAAACCTGAACGACGAAGTGCAGGACCGTGTACAGGCCGGGGTTCTTCTCGTCCATGCTGACGTTCTCGATATTCGAGCCGACGTCAGAGATGCCGGTGGCGATCCGTCCGAGAACGCCGCGTGCATTCTTCACGGTAATCCGGATGCGGGCATCGAACAGCTTGCCGGGTTCCGGCTCCCACTCGACGTCGATCCACTTTTGCGGTTCGTTGTTGCGCGACTTGCGAATCGCCGGGCAGTCGTGGGTATGGATGACCAGCCCCTGCCCCTTGCGGATCGAACCGATGATCGGATCGCCGGGAATCGGCTGGCAACATTGCGCCATCTGGATCGCCATGCCCTCGGTGCCGCGGATGACGAGCGAGGTCGGCGTGCTCTCCTCGGGATGCGGCGCGTCCTCGTGCGCCAGCAGGCGGCGCGCGACGACAGCCGCCAGCCGGCGGCCGAGACCGATGTCGGTATAGACTTCCTTCATCGACTTGTTGCCCGATTCGCGCACCAGCTGTTCCCAGCTCATCACCGGCACGTCGGCCGGTTCGACGCCGAGTCCGCGCAGTTCCTGGTCGAGCATCTGTTCGCCGAGCGCCGCCGATTCGTCGTGCTGCATGGTTTTCAGGAAGTGGCGGATCTTGCTGCGCGCCCGGCCGGTCTTGACGTAGGACAGCCAAGCCGGATTCGGGTTGGCGTGCGCGGCGGTGATGATTTCCAGCTGGTCGCCGTTGGCCAGTTCGGTGCGCAAGGGCATCAGATCGTAGTTGATGCGGGCGGCGACGCAGCGGTTGCCGATGTCGGTGTGCACCGCGTAGGCGAAGTCCACCGCCGTGGCGCCGCGCGGCAACGCCATGATCTTGCCCTTCGGGGTGAAGACATAGACCTCGTCGGGGAAGAGATCGACCTTGACGTGCTCGAAGAACTCGGACGAATCACCCGCCGTGCTCTGCAGCTCGAGCAGCGATTGCAGCCATTTGTGCGTCTTCAGCTGCAGGTCGGCGCCGGACTCTTCGCTGTCCTTGTACAGCCAGTGCGATGCGACGCCTTCCTGCGCCACGTGGTGCATTCCCTCGGTGCGAATCTGCACTTCGACCGGCGTGCCGTAAGGGCCGATCAGCGTGGTGTGCAGCGACTGATAGCCGTTCGCCTTGGGAATCGCGATGTAGTCCTTGAACTTGCCCGGTACCGGTTTGTACAGCGAGTGCAGTCCGCCGAGGGCGAGGTAGCAGGTCGGCACATCGCGCACGACGACGCGGAAGCCGTAGATATCGAGCACCTGCGAGAAACTGAGATGCTTCTCGAGCATCTTGCGATAGATCGAATAGAGGCTTTTCTCGCGGCCGAATACCTGCGCTTCGATGCTCGCCTCGCGCATCTTGCCCTGGATACCGTCGAGAATCCGCGATAGCAATTCGCGCCGGTTGCCGCGCGCCGCCCGAACCGCTCGCTCGAGCACGCGCGCGCGCATCGGATGGATGTGCTCGAAGGAGAGATCCTGCAACTGGCGGAAGAGTTTGTTCAGGCCGAGCCGGTTGGCGATCGGCGCGTAGATTTCGAGCGTCTCGTGCGCGATGCGCCGGCGCTTGTCGGCGCGCACGCAGGACATCGTCTGCAGATTGTGCAGGCGATCGGCGAGCTTGATCAGCACGACCCGCAAATCGCGCGCCATGGCCATCAGCATCTTGCGGAAATTCTCCGCCTGCGCTTCCTGGTACGACTGGAACTCGATCTTGTCGAGCTTGGAGAGGCCGTCGACCAGCTCGGCCACCGACTTGCCGAAACGTTCGGAAATTTCGGCCTTGGTGACCGCCGTATCCTCCATCACGTCGTGGAGCAGCGCGGCGATCACCGCCTGTGCATCCATGTGCCATTCGGCCAAGGCGCCGGCCACGGCCAGCGGATGCGTGATGTAGGGTTCGCCGGACAGGCGTTTTTGCCCGAGATGCGCCGCCTCGCTGAAGCGGTAGGCTTCGCGGACGAGCTGGACTTCTTCGGGCTTGAGGTAGCTTAGGCTGTCGATGAAAACCCGGAAAGCCGGGTCTTCAGTCTCGACTGGATACAGATCCGCGACCGATGGCGCGGATAACTGGCTGGCGATGGCGGCCTTGTTCATGATTGGACACCACGCGATCTGCCGGGACGGTCAGGCTTGACCGCGGTTGAGGACTTCCAGGCCGAACTTGCCGAGCGCCAATTCGCGCAGGGCGATCACGGTCGGCTTATCGCGATCGGCATCGACCATCGGCGTCGCGCCGGCGGCAATTTGACGGGCGCGATAGGTCGCCGCCAGCGTCATCTGGAAACGGTTCGGAATGCGATGCAGACAATCGTCCACGGTTACTCGTGCCATATCAGTATCCTAAGAAATCAGAGCAGTGTTGCAAACAATTTGGAATGGCGGCGGCACTGGGTTGCGTAATGGAGCCGCGATGCGCGCACTACCGACAGTAGATCGACCAGCGCCTGCTGCAAATCATCGTTGATAATAACATAGTCGAATTCCCCCATATGCCGCATCTCGTCTCGCGCCGCAGCCAGACGACGGGCGATGATCTCGGCGGCGTCGGTGCCCCGCCCGGAAAGGCGGCGCTTCAACTCGTCGAGCGAGGGCGGCAGGATGAACACGCCGATCGCCGCCGGGAAGAGCTTGCGCACCTGTTGCGCGCCCTGCCAGTCGATTTCCAGCAGCACGTCGCGCCCGCGCTCCATCTCGGCTTCGATCCAGCTTTTCGAAGTGCCGTAATAATTGCCGTGCACTTCGGCCCACTCGAGAAAATCGCCGCTCTCGATCTTGGCCAGAAATTCCGGCACGCTGACGAAATGATATTCGCGGCCGTCCGCCTCGCCTACGCGCGGCGAACGGGTGGTATAGGAGATCGACAGGCGGATGCCCGAATCGTTCTCGAGCAGCATCTTGACCAAGGTCGTTTTGCCGGTGCCGGAAGGCGCGGCGACGATATAGAGATGTCCGATCATGGTTTTTCCGCTCATCGAAAATTCAATGCGGGGATTGTACCTGCGCGCCTTGTTCTTTTGCGCTTGGGCGTTCGGTCTTATCATTGATCGAAACAAGGAGTCATGGAGTTCGCCCGATGCCGCAAACCAGCCTGCCCGATCTGCTGCTCGACCAGGAGCAGATTCGCCGCCGCTCGATGCAGTCGCTGTTCGAGAGCCTGGACAATCTCTGCGAGGGCACCGTGGTCGTCGACCGCAACGCCCGCATCGTCTGGATCAACGATCGCTATGCCCTGCGCCTGGGCGCCATCTCGGCCGCCGACGCGATCGGCCGCGACATCGAGGAAGTCATCCCGAACAGCCTGATGCGCGAGGTGGTGAACAGCGGCCAGCCGATCCTGCTCGATCTGCTGGAGACCGCCGACGCCACCTTCGTCGTCACACGCATTCCGCTCAAGGACGACCACGGCGAAGTGATCGGCGCCGCCGGCTTTGCGCTGTTCGATCAGGTGCAGTCGCTCAAGCCCCTGTTCGCCAAACTCGAAGGCATGCAGCGCGAACTCGCCACGGCGCAGAAACGGCTGGCCGAGGAACGCCGCTCGAAATACACCTTCTCCAATTTCATCGGCGCCAGCCCGATCTGCATGGAGGTGAAGCGCCAGGCGCGGCGCGCCGCGCAACTCGACGCCACGGTGCTGCTGCTCGGCGAGACGGGCACCGGCAAGGAACTGCTGGCGCACGCCATCCACGCCGCATCGGCGCGCGCCGGCAAGGCCTTCGTCGGCGTCAATGTCGCGGCGATTCCCGACACCCTGCTCGAAACCGAGTTCTTCGGCGTCGCGCCGGGCGCCTACACCGGCGCCGACCGGCGCGGCCGCGAAGGCAAGTTCCAGCTGGCCGACGGCGGCACGCTGTTCCTCGACGAAATCGGCGACATGCCGCTGCTGCTCCAGTCGAAGCTGCTGCGCGTGCTGCAGGAGCAGGAATTCGAGGCGGTCGGCTCGAACCGCGTGACGCGAATCAACGTGCGCATCATCGCGGCGACCAGCGTCGACCTGCAGCGCGAGGTCGATGAGGGGCGCTTCCGCGCCGACCTCTTCTATCGCCTGAACGTCCTCTCGATCCACGTGCCGCCGCTGCGCGAGCGCGCGGCCGACCTCGAGGCGCTGTGCGAGAACATTCTCGAGCAGATCGAGCAACGCACCGGCCTGACGCACCGTGAACTGACGCCCGACGCCATCGCCCGCCTGCGCCAATGCGCCTGGCGCGGCAACGTGCGCGAACTGCGCAACGTTCTGGAAAAGGCGGTCATGCTCTCCGACAAGACGCGCCTCGCCGCTGCCGACCTCGACGGCATCCTGCCCGTCGACCGCCTGCGGACGCCGGCCGGCGCGCAACCGGGCGGCGGCGCGACGCCGACGATTCGCCCCTATGCCGACGCCCTGGCGGAATTCGAGCGCCAGCTGATCATCGACGCACTCGCCGCGGCGCACGGGCGGATCGAAGACGCGGCGAAAATGCTCGGTCTGGCGCGCGCGACGCTGTATCGCAAAGTGCGCATGCTCGGCCTCTCGTCTCAGCACTGATACCTGTCTCATATCTGCGACAACCCATAAACATCATGGGTTTTTCGCCGATTCAAGGGCGCCGCACATCTCATCGCTGCGATAAACAGCCGCCACGCCAGGCACGCCGATTCACTCCTGTGCAACAATTTTCCCAATAAACAACGCGTTGCACCGGCTGGCACAGCCCCTGCTAAAGAGGGTTTGCGTACGGCGGCCGCAGAGCTGTCGTTCGCAAACCCATTGAGGAGGAGAAATGACATGCCCTTGACGACCCATCCGCTACTCAGCAATCCGCAGCAACTCCCGGACAAGCGCAACAAGATCGTCAGCGCCGCCGAGGCGGTGCGCCTGATCCGCGACGGCGACACGGTCGCCACCGGCGGCTTCGTCGGCATCGGCTTTGCCGAGAACATTGCCGTCGCCATCGAACAGCGCTTCCTCGGCAGCGATCCGCAAACGCCCGCCGGCAGCCCGCGCAACCTGACGCTGGCCTACGCCGCCGGCCAGGGCGACGGCAAGGAGCGCGGCCTCAACCACCTCGGTCACGAGGGGCTGGTGGCGCGCGTCATCGGCGGCCACTGGGGCCTGGTGCCGAAGCTGCAGCAACTGGCGGTAAGCGACCGCATCGAAGCCTACAACCTGCCGCAGGGCATCATCACCCATCTCTTCCGCGACATCGCGGCGGGCAAGCCCGGCCTGCTCTCGCACGTCGGCCTCGGCACCTTCGTCGACCCGCGGCACGGCGGCGGCAAGATCAACGCGATCACGAAGAAGGATCTCGTCGAACTGAAGATCATCGACGGCGAGGAATACCTCTTCTACCGGACCTTCCCGATCCACGTCGGGATCATCCGCGGCACGACCGCCGACCCCGACGGCAACATCACCATGGAGAAGGAGGCGCTGACCCTCGAAGCGCTGGCCATCGCCATGGCCGCGCACAACTCGGGCGGCATCGTCATCGTCCAGGTCGAACGCATCGCCGAGCGCGGCTCGCTCAACCCGCGCCAGGTCAAGATTCCCGGCATCCTGGTCGATTGCGTGGTGGTCGCCGAGAAGGCCGAGTACCACATGCAGACTTTCGTCGAACCCTACAGCCCGGCCTTCTCCGGAGAGATCCGCGTGCCGATGTCGTCGATTCCGGCGATGGGCCTGTCCGAGCGCAAGATCATCGCGCGCCGCGCGGCGCTCGAGCTCAAGCCGAACAACATCGTCAACCTCGGCATCGGCATGCCAGAGGGCGTCGCCAACGTCGCCGCCGAAGAGAAGATCATCGACCTCATGACGCTCACCGCCGAACCCGGCGTGGTCGGCGGCATCCCGGCCGGCGGCCTGAGCTTCGGCGCGGCGACCAACGCCGAAGCGATCATCGACCAGCCCTACCAGTTCGACTTCTACGACGGCGGCGGCCTCGACCTCGCCTTCCTCGGCCTGGCGCAGGCCGATGCGCGCGGCAACCTCAACGTCAGCAAGTTCGGCCCGCGCCTGGCCGGCGCCGGCGGCTTCATCAACATCAGCCAGAACGCCAAGAAGGTCGTCTTCGTCGGCACCTTCACCGCCGGCCATCTGGCCGTGGCGATCACCGACGGCGCACTGAAGATCCTCAAGGAGGGCGAAACGACAAAATTCGTCGCCGCCGTCGAGCATCGCACCTTCAGCGGCGAATACGCCTTCAAGCGCGGCCAGCCGGTGCTCTACGTCACCGAACGCTGCGTTTTCCGGCTGATCGAGAGCGGCCTGGAACTGATCGAGATCGCCCCCGGCGTCGACCTCGAGCGCGACATCCTGGCGCAGATGGCTTTCCGCCCGGCGATCAGCCCGACGCTGAAGACGATGGATGCGCGCATCTTCCGCGATGCACCGATGGACATGCGCGAAGACATGCTGGCGCTGCCGCTCGAACAACGCTTCGCCTTCGACGAAAAGCACAACCTCTTCTTCCTCAACTTCGAGGGCCTCAACGTGCGCAGCCGGGAGGATATCGAGCTCCTGCGCAGCATGATCGAAGCCCGCCTCGCGCCGCTGGGCCACAAGGTCTATGCGATCGTCAATTACGACAATTTCACGCTCAACCCGGAGCTGCTCGACGCCTACATGGACATGGTGCGCGACGTCGTGGCGCGCTTCTACGTCCGCATCACGCGCTACACCACCAGCACCTTCACGCGCGCCCGCCTCGGCGAGGCACTGGCGCAGCGCGACGTCAGCCCGCAGTTTTTCAACACCTCGGCAGAAGCCCTGGCCCAGTTGCAGCAAACGGCCGAATAAAGCCGGTCCCTGCAAAAAACCCAACGGAGAGCAAACAAAATGAGTTTCCTGATCGTACTCGCATCCCTGTGCTTCCTGATGTTCGTCGCCTACCGGGGCTACAGCGTCATTCTCTTTGCCCCGGTCGCCGCGCTCGGCGCCGTGCTGCTGATCGACCCGAGCCTGGTCGCACCGATGTTCACCGGCCTCTTCATGGACAAGATGGTCGGCTTCGTGAAGCTGTTTTTCCCGGTCTTCCTGCTCGGCGCCGTGTTTGGCAAGGTGATCGAACTCTCCGGCTTCTCCAAGGCCATCGTCGCCTCGGTAATCAAGCTGATCGGGCGCGAGCGGGCCATGCTGGCGATCGTTCTCGTCTGCGGCATCCTGACCTACGGCGGCGTCTCGCTGTTCGTCGTGGTCTTCGCCGTCTATCCGTTCGCAGCCGAAATGTTCCGCCAGGGCGGCATTCCGAAGCGCCTGATCCCGGGCACCATCGCGCTCGGCGCCTTCACCTTCACGATGGACTCGCTGCCCGGCACGCCGCAGATCCAGAACATCATCCCGACCACCTTCTTCAAGACCAATATCTACGCCGCGCCGACGCTCGGCATCGTCGGCGGCCTGTTCATTCTGGTCACCGGCCTGGCCTATCTCGAATGGAACCGGCGCAAGGCGGCGGCGGCCGGCGAAGGCTACGGCACGAACCTGGTGAACGAACCGGAACCGTTCGAGAACGAGAAGCTGGCGCATCCGCTGATCGCCATCCTGCCGCTGATCCTCGTCGGCGTGATGAACAAGGTGTTCACCGTGGCCATTCCGCAAATCTACGGAAGCAGCCATTCCTTCATCCCGGCGGTGGTCGGCAAGGCCGCGCCGGTCGTCCAGGAAATCTCCAAGATCACCGCCATCTGGGCCGTCGAAGGCGCCTTGCTGATCGGCATCGCCACCGTCTTCGTCTTCGCCGGAAAAACGGTCATCGCGCGCTTTGCCGACGGCTCCAAGGCGGCGATCGGCGGCGCTTTGCTGGCGACCATGAACACCGCCTCCGAATACGGCTTCGGCGCCGTGATCGCCGCCCTGCCCGGTTTCCTGGTCGTTGCCGAAGCGCTGAAGGCGATCCCCAACCCGCTGATCAACGAAGCGATCTCGGTCACCGCGCTGGCCGGCATCACCGGCTCGGCTTCCGGCGGCATGAGCATCGCGCTGGCGGCGATGGCCGAGACCTTCATCGCCAATGCGGTGGCGGCCGGCATTCCGCTCGAGGTGTTCCACCGCGTCGCGTCGATGGCCTCCGGCGGCATGGACACGCTGCCGCACAACGGCGCCGTGATCACCCTGCTCGCCGTCACCGGCCTGACGCACCGCCAGTCGTACAAGGACATTTTCGCGATCACGCTGATCAAGACGATGGCCGTCTTTGTCGTGATCGGCACTTACTACCTGAGCGGCATCGCCTAAAGCGTTCGCCGGCAGCACGCCAAGCAAACCGGGCCGTCAGGCCCGGTTTGCTTTTGCATTACCGCCCGCAGGCCACCATCGATTGGCTCACCGAACGGCTGATCGAACTTGCCCGCCGCCGGAATACCCGCGGACGGAAATTCACGCCTTCTCCGCCTCGAGCTGGCGAAGGATGTACTCGACCTGCCTGGCCGCCGCTTCGCTCTCCATCATTTCGAGCGGAGAGACCCCGCCGAACTCCCGCCGCGGCCGCCGCAACCAGCGCTCCGCCTTGCGCTGGCTGCCGAACACATCGACCGCCAGCGCGCTCAGGCGTGCGACACGCAGATCCACCGCATCAATCAGCGTGGGCGGCCCCGCCAACTCGATACGCAGCACCGTCATGCGCCGATTCTCCAAAAGCAGAAATGAGTCAGGAAAGCCTGCCGATGAAATCAATCCTGCTTGCCGATTTCGAAAGCACGGTGGCGCAGGATGACGCAGGCGGTCGTGACGTGGAAATGAAAACCGGACAGGGCGGAGTTCAGAAACTGGGGCATGCCCTGGAACTAGCCGAGAATCTCCCCGATCTGCTCGCGCAACTGCAGTTCGGATTCGAAGACCTGCATCTCCGGCCCCAAGGCATCGCGTGCCGAAACCATGCCGATCGGCCAGCCGTTCTCGACCACCGGCACATGGCGGAAGCCGCCTTCGAACATCATGTGCAGCGCGTGGCCGAAAGGCTTGTCCGGACTGATCGTCTGCGGCCCGGCGGTCATCACCTCGGCCAAGCGGGTCGCCTGCGCGTCCCGCCCTTCGGCGAGCACGCGGAACAGCGCATCGCGCTCGGTGAAAATGCCGATCAGGCGTTCGCCCTCGACGACCATGACGGCCCCCACCCGCGCCTCCTTCATCTGGCGCGCGGCTTCGGCGACTGTGATCTTAGACGAGGCGCAGAGGATCTTCTGATTTTCGACGACGTTGCGAATGATGCGGTGCGGCATGATGCGTCTCCTCAGTCATGACAAAAAAAGCCTTCCGCAACGCCGGAAACGGCGGCGGATCGAAACCGAAAAATCCGGGCACAGCAAGGCTTAGCGCAAGCCGATCAGCAGGCTGAGCAGCAAGGTCAGCACGATCATCAAGGCGCCCCACGCCGCCACGCCGATGAAGGTCACGACCATCGACATCCAGCGGACTTTCGCGGCGTCCTGCAGCCCAATCAGGGGCCGCACGCCGTGCCGGATCAGGGCCACGCAGCCGACCCAGGCGATCGCGACGGCCAGCACGTTGAACCACAGGCTGGGAACGAAAAGCGCCAGCGACGACACCCAGAGCGGCGTCGGCGCAATCGCCGCCAACGCGAAGGCGTTTTCATAGCCGACCGGAATGTCGATGGACTCGGCCACCTGCTGGATGAAAACCGCCATCAAGAGCACCATCGCCACTTCGGCGACGAAGAATATCCCGCCGACCACCGTGGCCTCGCGCACCGACAGCGTCGGCTCGACGAGCGGAAACACACCGCCCGGATGCAGCAATTCGGCATAGCCATACATCACCGCAGGGATCAGCGACATCGGCACGACAAAGGAAAGGAGCAGCTTCTGCACCGACGGATGCATGCGGACAATATCCGACCAGCCATCGGTCTCGGACAACAACATCCTTGGCAAACTCGCAAGTGACATGATCGCCTCCATCAATAAATGCCGGGAAAAACACCGGAGAACCGCGCACCCTCCCCCTTGGCTTTGATTGGAGCCCGTTCGCGGGCGATAGTTCCTAAGCCGCGGCAGGCCGGGGCAATCTCGAAGGAACTGAAAAACCGCACCCCCGGTCTGATGTTTATTCCTGCTTGAACGATGTTTCTTGGCGAGGAGAGCAATGATGCGTGCCCAACATGAATGCAGATCCGGCGAAGATCGCCGGAAGTTCGATCTGGCTTCCATATCGCCCATTCCGGTCAATCGAAGGTGGACGAAAGATCAACGCTCCCACGTCGTGGATGAGGAGTGGAAGCACGGCTCCGAAACGGCGGTCCCCGAAGAGGATTGGTCAAGTTCGCAATCGGCGTCGCGCTGGTGAGTCCTGGCGCAAACTGCCTGAACCATCGAAACGACCGACCGATCCGCAGCCGCCCGCGGAAAGACACGAAAAAGCCCCATGGCTAGGGGCTTTCGTTGGCTCGCTGTGCCGTCGTGCGACGGCCTGAAAATCACTCCAGGTTCTGCACCTGCTCGCGCATCTGCTCGATCAGCAGTTTCAATTCCATCGCCGTCTGCGAGACTTCGGTGACGACCGACTTCGAACCGAGCGTATTGGCTTCGCGATTGAGTTCCTGCATCAGGAAGTCGAGGCGCTTGCCGCTGGCGCCGCCGGCCTTGAGGACGCGCTCGACCTCGTCGAGATGCGTCGACAGGCGCGCCAGCTCTTCGGCGACATCGATGCGCACGGCAAATACGGCGACTTCCTGGCGCACGCGTTCGTCGTCGAAGCTGCCGATCGCATCGATCAGGCGCTGCTTGAGCTTTTCCTGGAACGCCGCCTGCGCGACGGGGATGCGCGGCGCGACGTCGCGCACCAGATCACGCATGCGGGCGACGCGTTCGAGAATCACCGCGCTGAGCTTCTCGCCCTCGCGCCCGCGGCTCGCGGCGAAATCCTCGAGCGCCTCCTTGGCCAGCGCGAGACAGGCGGGAACCAGCGTCTCGATGTCGAGCGAATCGTCGCCGAACATGCCCGGCCAGCGCAGCACGTCATTGACCGCGAGCGGCGCGGCGAGCGGTAGTTCGGCACGGACCTGCGCGTCGAAAGCCTTGAGGCGCTCGAGCAGCTCGCCGTTCAGATTCAGTTGCTGCGCGCGCGCGGCAGCCGGAACGAAGTTGACCCGGCACTCGACCTTGCCGCGCGACAGGCGGGCGCCGATCAGTTCGCGCAAGGCCGGTTCGACGACGCGCAACTCCTCGCAAACGCGGAAATGGAAGTCGAGATAGCGCGAATTGACGCTTTTCAGTTCGATGTGCAATGCACCGCGCTCGACATCGCGCGTTCTGGCGGCATAGCCGGTCATGCTGTAGATCATGGGAATCCCGAAGTCTGCACAGGGGCGGGCAGGTAGCCGGCTTTACAGCCCGAGCCCAAACCCTGAGAATGGCTGAAAAACCACATCATAGCCCCCACCTGAATGGCGCAACAAGCCAACCATGCTCTTCCTCCCGGCTTCCAGCTCGATGACTACCGCATCGAACGGCAGCTTTCACTCGGCGGGTTCTCGATCGTATACCTCGCCACGGACGGCGCCGGCACCTCCGTCGCGATCAAGGAATACCTGCCGAACAGCCTGGCCCTGCGTGGCGAGGGGGACGTCAAGCCGGTGATCACCGCCGAGCATATTCCCGCCTTCCGCTATGGCATGAAGTGTTTTTTCGAGGAAGGCCGCGCGCTGGCCAAGCTCTCGCATCCGAACGTCGTCCGCGTGCTGAATTTCTTTCGCGCCAACGACACGGTGTACATGGTGATGGAGTACGAAAACGGGCGCACGCTGCAGGAATTCATCCAGAAAAACCGCGCCGGCGTCACCGAAAATTTCATGCGCAACGTTTTTACCAAGCTGCTCAACGGCTTGCGCGAGGTGCACGCGCACAAGCTGCTGCACCTCGACCTCAAGCCGTCGAACGTCTATATGCGCAACGACTACACGCCGGTGCTCATCGACTTCGGCGCCGCGCGCCAGACGCTCGCGCTCGACACGCCGATGCTCAAACCGATGTACACCCCCGGCTTCGCCTCGCCCGAGCACTACAGCCAGCGCGAGCTGCTCGGTCCGTGGAGCGACATCTACAGCGTCGGCGCCTCGATGTACGCCTGCCTCTCCGGCTCCGCGCCGCAGGCCGCCGACGCCCGCCTGGAGAAAGACCACCTGGTCCCGGCGATGGTGCGCTGGGAGTGGCAATTCTCCGACCAGTTGCTCGAAACCATCGACTGGTGCCTGTGTCTGAATCACCTTTACCGGCCGCAGAGCGTGTTCGCCCTGCAAAAGGCCCTGACCGAAACCGTCGTCCCGCCGCAACGCCGCAACGAAGATTCGATCGGCCAGCGTTTCGGCAAGTTCGTCGGCAAGTTCAAGCAGATCGGAAGAAAATGAAATTCACCATCTATCAGGAAAGCCGGGTCGGCAAGCGCGCCAACAACGAAGACCGGATCGCCCATTGCTACTCGCGCGACGCGCTGCTGATGGTCGTCGCCGACGGCATGGGCGGCCACTACTACGGCGAGATTGCCGCGCAGATCGCCGTGCAGACGCTGACCGAGACTTTCCAGCGCGAGGCCACGCCGGAAATCCACGACCCCTTCCTCTTCCTGCAGAAGGCGATGACCAACGCGCATCACGCGATTCTCGATTTCTCCTCCGACCACAATCTCAACGACTCGCCGCGAACCACCTGCGTCGCCTGCCTGATCCAGGACAATATCGCCTACTGGGCGCATGCCGGCGACTCGCGCCTGTATCTGATCCGCGGCGGCAAGGTGATCTTCCACACGCGCGACCACTCGCGCGTGCAGATGCTGATGGACCAGGGTGTGATCAACGAAGCGCAGGCCGCCGTCCATCCCGAGCGCAACAAGATCTACAGCTGCCTCGGCGGTCCGCAAGCGCCGGAAATCGAGTTCTCGCGCAAGACGCCGCTCGAGGCCGGCGACGTGCTGGCCCTGTGCACCGATGGCGTGTGGGGCGTGATGCCCGACGAGATGCTGGCCATCGGCTTGAAAAACACCAACCTGATCCAGGCCGTGCCGACGCTGCTCGGCCAAGCCGAAGTTCGCGGCGGCGCGCACGGCGACAACCTGTCGATCGTCGTCGTGCGCTGGGAGGACAGCTACACCGAGGACGCCTCGATCGCCTCCAGCATCGTGTCGACGCAGAGCATGTCGCGCGATACGGTGACCACCCGCCTCGACCAGTTCGGGCGCAATCCGAATTACAAGACCGAACTGAGCGAAGACGAAATCGAACGCGCGATTGAAGAAATCCGCTCGACCATCCAGAAATACTCCAAATAGGAATTTCATGCGCCCCAGCCAACGCCAGCCGTCGCAACTGCGCGACGTCCGCATCACCCGCCGCTTTACCCGCCACGCCGAAGGTTCGGTGCTGATCGAAATGGGCGACACCCAGGTTCTCTGTACCGCCAGCGTCGAAGAGACGGTGCCCGGCTTTCTGCGCGGCAAGGGCCAGGGCTGGGTCACCGCCGAATACGGCATGCTGCCGCGCGCGACGCATACGCGCAGCTCGCGCGAAGCGGCCAAGGGCAAGCAGACCGGCCGCACGCAGGAAATCCAGCGCCTGATCGGCCGCTCGCTGCGCGCCGTGACCGACCTCAAGGCGCTCGGCGAACGCCAGATCACGCTCGACTGCGACGTCCTGCAGGCCGACGGCGGCACGCGCTGCGCCTCGATCACCGGCGCCTGGCTGGCGCTGTGGGACGCCTGCGAGCAACTGGTCGCCAAGGGCAAGCTGGCCGAAAACCCGATCCGCGACCACGTCGCGGCAGTCTCGGTCGGCATCTTTCAGGGCGCCGCGGTGCTCGATCTCGACTACCCGGAAGACTCCGCCTGCGATACCGACATGAACGTCGTGATGACCGGCCGTGGCGGCATCGTCGAGCTGCAGGGCACGGCCGAAGGCGAGCCATTCACGCGGGCGCAGATGAGCGAGCTGGTCGATCTCGCCGAGGCCGGTATCGGCGAACTGATCGCCCACCAGAAAGCTGCCCTCGCCGCATGAAACTCGTCCTCGCCTCGAACAACGCCAAGAAGCTCAAGGAGCTGCGCGAAATCCTCACGCCGCACGGCTGGGAGCTGATCCCGCAGGGCGAACTCGACGTCCCGGAAGCCGAGGAGCCGCACTGCACCTTCGTCGAGAACGCGCTGGCCAAGGCCCGCCATGCGGCACGGCTGACCGGCCTGCCGGCGCTGGCCGACGACTCCGGTCTCTGCGTCGCCGCGCTCGGCGGGCAACCTGGCGTGCAATCGGCCCGCTATGCAGGGGAGCCGAAATCCGACGCGCGCAACAACGAGAAGCTGCTCGCGGCCCTCGCCGATTGCGGCAACCGCGCCGCGCACTTCGTTTCGCTGATCGTTTTCGTTCGCCACGCCGACGACCCGCAGCCGATCATCGCCGAAGGCGAATGGCACGGCGAGATCCTGCCCGCCGCGCGCGGCGACGCCGGCTTCGGTTACGACCCGCTGTTCTACGTGCGCGAAATCGACCAGACGGCCGCCGAAATGGACGCCGCCGAGAAAAACCGCCACTCGCATCGTGGCCAGGCGCTGGCGCGCCTGCTCGAGCGCCTGCAAGCCAGCCACTGATGAGCAGCCGCGGCAAAGTCATCCCGATCGTCGCGCACGGGCAGTTGATGAAAAGCACGGGCGGCAGCGGACTGGACTTCCGCCACGCGCTGCCGCTCTCGCTCTACGTCCATATTCCGTGGTGCGTGCAGAAATGCCCCTACTGCGACTTCAACTCGCATGAAATGCGCGACGGCATTCCGGAGCAGGAATACGTCGCGGCGCTGATCGCCGACCTCGAATCGGCGCTGCCGCTCGTCTGGGGGCGGCGCGTGGGCAGCATTTTCTTCGGCGGCGGCACGCCCAGCCTGCTCTCGGGCGAAGCGCTCGACGAACTGCTGACCGCCATCCGTTCGCGCCTGCAACTCCTGCCGAACGCCGAGATCACGCTCGAAGCAAACCCCGGCACGGTCGAGGCCGAGAAATTCGCCGCCTTCCGCGCAGCCGGCGTGAACCGCCTCTCGCTCGGCATCCAGAGCTTCAATCCCAGGCATCTGCGGGCGCTCGGCCGCATCCACGACGACCTCGACGCCAAACGCGCGATCGAAATCGCCGCCACGCACTTCGACAATTTCAACCTCGACCTGATGTACGGGCTGCCCGGACAAACGCTGGAGCAGGCTCTGAGCGACGTCGATAGCGCGCTCGCCTTCGCACCGCCGCACCTCTCCTGCTACCAACTGACGCTCGAGCCGAACACTGCCTTCGCCGCCCGGCCGCCCGTCCTGCCGGAAAGCGATACCTGTGCAGACATGCAGGACGCGATCGAGGCGCGACTCGCCGGCGCCGGCTACACGCACTACGAGACCTCGGCCTTTGCGCAACCCGGCCGCCAGTGCGCGCACAACCTCAACTACTGGCAGTTCGGCGACTATCTCGGGATCGGCGCCGGCGCGCACGGCAAGCTGACGCTGCACGACCGCGGCGCCTGGGAAGTACGCCGGCAGATGCGCTGGAAGCAGCCGAAGCAGTATCTGGCACAGGTCGCCGCCGGGCAGCCGGTGCACGAGGAGTTTTCGGTTCCCGCGAGCGAGCTGCCCTTCGAATTCATGATGAACGCCCTGCGCCTGAACCAGGGCTTTGACGCGGCCCTCTTCGAGCAGCGCACCTCGCTGCCGCTGATCGGCATCGAGTCCGAACTGCGCCGCGCCGAACAGGACGGCCTGCTCGAGCGCGATCTGCAGCACATCGCGCCAACCGATCAGGGCCGGCGTTTCCTCAACCGGCTGCTCGAGCGCTTCCTCGCCGAGCGCGAGTGAGCGCTGTCGGGCCTTATTTTTCCGACTGCTTCAGGCTCTCGACGGCCTCGTAGAGCTCCTGCTTCAGATCGTCGTAGGGCCGCCCCTGCGCCTCGGCGAGGCGAATCAGACGCACCAGCTCGGCGATCCGCCCCGGCGCGACGGCCGGCTTGGCCGGCGTGATCTGGATCGACGGCTTGCCGCCGGCCGCCGACGCGGGCTTGGCTTGCACCTTGCCATCGACAATCACCTCGGCGCGCTCGGCACCGGCCTGGCCGCGCCGCGCGGTAATCACGATGGATTTGGGCTGATAGGGCCGCGGCGCCGGGCGCCGGGCGTTCTGGGCCGACGGCGCGTTGCCGCGCTTGATCGCTTCGACGGCGGCCATCAGCTGCTTGCGCAGCGCATCGGTCGGCCGCCCCTCGGCCTCGGCGGCCCGCATCTGGCGCAGGATCTCCTCGATTTCGCTCGGCGCGGCGGCGGAGCGCGTCACCGCGCCGAAAGTCTCCTTCGGCGCCTTGACGGCAATCGCAAACTCTTCCGGCGTCGAGATCATCTTGCCGGCGCGGTAGTGGTCGTAGCGCATGGCCAATACCAGCGCGTTGTCGCCCCAGTCGTTCTTCGACTTCGGGTCGGCCCCCGATTCGAGCAGCACCTTGATCAAGTCCTCGCGCCCTTCGCGTGCCGCCAGCATCAGCGGCGTCGAGCCGTTCGGCGAGCGCGCATTGACTTCGGCACCGCGCGCGACCAAGTCGCGCGCCAGTTTGTCGTGCCCGTTGAACACGGCGTAATGCAGCGCGCCCCAGTTATTGCCTTCGCGGTTCAGGGCCGCGCCGTGCTCGAGCAACCAAGCCACAGCCGCTTCATGCCCGTTCCAGGCGGCGAGCTGCACGGGTTGCTCGCCGTTGCGATTGGCCCGCCGCGGATTGGCGCCGCGCGCGACAAACAGGGCCATCATCTCGATGTTGCCGTTCCACGCCGCCACCATCAGGCCGGTGCCGGTCTGCGCGGCCTGGAACTCGGGATCGAGCCCTTCATCGAGCCAGCGCGTGACCGTCCGCAGATCGCCGCGCTCGACGGCAAAACCGAACTGGATCGGGTCCGGCGCCGCCGCCCAGGCCGGTGCGGCGAGCAGCGACAGGACGAAAACGCTGGCGCACAACAGTTTCTCAACGAGAGTTTTCACTTGCCGACCTCTATCAGTAACGCGGTTTTGTTGCACAATAGCGCGCTCATGTCGCACCGTCTGACCTTCGCCTTCGCCCTTTCGCTTGCCCTGCACGGCGGCCTGCTCCTCGCGGATGCCCTCAAGCGCCTGCCTGCCGCCCCGCCTCCGCCGGCGCTGCAGGCGACCCTGCGCCTGCCGCCCGAGCCGCCCGCCGCCGCCGAGCCTTTGCTGAAGAACACGCTGGATGATGAAGAAACGCCCAAGCCGGCCAAAGCGCTGACCATTCCGCCGCTGCCGGAAAAGCCGGCCGCCAAGGCCCACGCGGAAAGCCGGCACGACGTGCTGGCCGCGCAGAAGAAAATCTCGAAAAACGTCTTCTATCCGCCCGAAGCCGTTGCCCGCGGCATCGAAGGCGAAGTGCGCCTGCTCATCACGCTCAGCGAAGACGGCAGCATCGCCGACGTCAACGTCGCCGCCAGCAGCGGCCATCCCATCCTCGACAACGCCGCGATCAAGGCCGCCTACGCGACCGGAAAACTGAGCGGCGCAAACTCGCGCGAACTGCTCCTGCCAGTCATTTTCCGCCTGCAGTAAGCCCTATTTCTTGCGGAACACCAGATCCCAGACGCCGTGCCCGAGGCGCAAGCCGCGCTGCTCGAACTTGGTGAGCGGCCGGTAGTCGGGACGCGGCGCGTAAGCATCCGCCGTGTTCTCGAGCAAGGGTTCGGCCGAAAGCACTTCGAGCATCTGCTCGGCGTAATGTTCCCAATCGGTCGCGCAGTGGATGTAGCCGCCGGACTTGAGCCGGCTGGCGAGCAGCGCGACGAGCGGCGGCTGGACCAGGCGGCGCTTGTGGTGGCGCGCCTTCGGCCAGGGATCGGCGAAAAAGATATGCACGCCGGACAAGGCTTCCGGCACGATCATGTCGCGCAACACTTCGACTGCGTCGTGCTGGACGATGCGCTGATTGCTCAAGCCGGCTTCGGCGACCAGCTTGCACAGGCTGCCGACGCCCGGCGTATGCACCTCGATGCCGAGATAGTCGTTCTGCGGGTTGGCGGCGGCAATCGCCGCCGAGGTCTCGCCCATGCCGAAACCGATTTCGAGGATTTTCGGCGCGCTGCGCCCGAACACCGTATCCAGATCGTGCGGCGCCGCGACGTAAGGCACGCCGATCTTTTCCATCATCTCGTCGTAATAGCGCTGCTGGGCGTTCGAAACGCGCCCCTGGCGCAGGACGAAACTGCGGATGTGGCCGGCGCGCCCGGCGGTATAGACGGTTTCGCGCTCTTCGCTGCGCGCTTCGGTATTTTCACTCATGCTCACGATCCGATCAGGCCGGTGGTCGGCGACGAGGGATCGGCCGAATAGAATTTGCGCGGCATGCGGCCGGCGAGGAAAGCTTCGCGGCCGGCTTCGACCGCCTTTTTCATTGCGCTGGCCATCAGCAGCGGATCTTTTGCGTGGGCGATGGCGGTGTTCATCAGCACGCCGTCGCAGCCGAGCTCCATGGCGATCGCCGCGTCGGACGCGGTGCCGACGCCGGCATCGACGAGCACCGGCACTTTCGTGTTGTCGATGATCAGGCGCAGGTTCCACGGATTGACGATGCCCATGCCGGAGCCGATCAGCGAAGCGAGCGGCATGATCGCGACGCAGCCGATCTCTTCGAGCATCTTGGCCTGGATCGGATCGTCGGCGCAGTAGACCATCACCTGGAAACCTTCCTTGACCAGCGTTTGCGCGGCTTTCAGCGTTTCCGGCATGTTCGGGAAGAGATTCGTCGGATCGCCGAGCACTTCGAGCTTGCACAGCGCATGCCCGTCGAGCAGCTCGCGCGCCAGGCGCAGCGTGCGCACCGCGTCGTCGGCCGTATAGCAGCCGGCGGTGTTGGGCAGGATGGTGAATTGCGCCGGCGGCAGCACGTCGAGCAGGTTCGGCTCGCCGGCGTTCTGGCCGATGTTGGTGCGGCGGATCGCGACGGTGACGATCTCGGCGCCCGAAGCGTCGATCGCCGCGCGCGTCTCGCCAAAATCCTTGTACTTGCCGGTACCGACCAGCAAACGGGAGCGGTAGGTCTTGCCGGCGACGGTCAGGCAGTGGGCTTGTGCGTCCATGAGTCTTTCGCTTTGAAAATGCGGAACCGGATTGGAAATATCAGCCGCCGATCAGCCGCCGCCGACCGCGACGACGATTTCGATGCGGTCGCCGTCGGCCAGCGCAACTTCGCCGTGACGGCCGCGCGGCACGATTTCACCGTTGCGCTCGACCGCGATGCGCTTGCCGGCGTAGCCGAGCGCGTCGACCAGCGCCGCGACGCTGAACGGTTCGGAAAGAGGGGAAAAGCGGCGGGATTCGCCGTTGATGTACAGTTCCATTGAGCGAGCGATTTTATCACGCCGATGCGCCGCACTCTCGCCGGTGCGCCGGCCATCATGCGCGCCGCTATAATTGTTCCCCATCCCCGTTCGCCAATCGACTCAGGAGCCGCTCATGCACTGCCCCTCCCCCTGCGCGCCGGCGGCGCTCCGCCCGGACCCAATCGGCGGTTGCCGGACGCCGTCGCCGTGAGCGGGTTGGAGCATTACGGCGACGAACTGGCCGCCCTCGACCGCGAGATCATTCGCTACGCCGCGATATGCCGCGTAGATCTTGCCGACCATGCGGCCATTCACGCCTGCATCAACGCTGCGCACGAAACCTGGGCGGAAGACAAGGCGCGGGAAACGCTGCGCGGTCTGCTGCTCCTGCGCATCAAGGTGGAAACCGAGATGCTCGAACAGGGACTCAATCCGCCGACCCTGCAAGGCTGGTGAGCCGCCGCAAAATCCGCAGCCGGGCCAAATCGGCCGCAAAAATAGCCATGTGGTATAGTACTTTAGTCATACGGCGTAAGGGGCGCCGTATTCGATGCACATGGGGGCATGCAAGATGAAGCGGGCGACACAACACCGTCATACAAAGTTTCCCGGGGAAAGCACGCCGGCAAGGCAGCGTTTATTGCCCGCGCAAAAACTGACAGGCAGCGTCATTGCCACGCTTCTGACCGGTATTTTCTCGCCGCTGGCCGGCGCCGAAGAAGCGCCCTCGCTCGATCTGATCGTCGTGCAGTCCAGCAAGACCGGCACCGGGCTGCTCAGTCCGGAAGACGCCCCGAAGGCCCGCAGCTCGGTCAGCCAGGCGGCCATCGAGCAGCGCAGCGCGCTGAGCAATCCCTTTCAGCTGATCGATCTGCTGCCGGGCGTCAACACCTACAGCTACGATGCCTCGGGACTCTTCGGCGGCGGCCTGCGCGTACGCGGCTTTAGCAGCGAGCAGTTGGGCGTCACCATCGACGGCGTGCCGATCAACGACCCGGGCAATTTCGCGGTCTACCCGCAGGAAATGACCGACCCCGAAAACCTGCAGGACATCTACCTCATGCAGGGCTCGTCCGATACCGACGCCCCCCACGTCGGTGCGGTGGGCGGCAGCCTCGGCCTGGTCACCACGCAGCCGACCGATCAGACGCGTGCGCGCGTTCAGCAGACCTTCGGCTCGAACAACGCGCGCAAGACCTTCGTGCGCGGCGATACCGGCTATCTCGGCGATGGCGTGTTCAAGGCCTTCATTTCCTACTCGCACGCCGAAGCCGACAAGTGGAAGGGCAGCGGCAAGGCCGACCGCGAACATGTGGATTTCAAGGGCGTCCTGAATCTGTCGCAGGGCAACACGATCACCGCCGGGCTGCTGTGGAACAAGATCAACAACAACAATCTGCGCACGCTGAGCCTCGCCGAAATCAACAGCTTCGGCCGCAATGCCGATTTCGGCACGGCGACGCCGCAACACCTCACCCCGGTTAACGGCACAGCGCAAGCGGAAAGCCGCCCGGCCGATCTCTACTACGGCTTCAACAAGAACCTCTTCGAGAACACCCTCGCCACCCTGAAAGGCAACTTCCAGCTGACACCGGCCCTGCGCCTGGATGTCGAACCGTACTACTGGTATGGCTACGGCTACGGCGGAAACGAGTTGCAGACGCTCGGCGAAAGCAGCGCCGGCAACAAGTTCCGCGGCGGCATCCGCGATATCAATCGCGACGGCGACACGCTCGACACGATCCAGGTCTACAGCACCAGCGTGATCAAAACGACGCGGCCGGGAATTACCGTGCGCCTGAGCACGCAACTCGACAACCACCGCCTGACGACCGGCTACTGGTACGACCGCGCAACCGAGCGCCGGACCAATCCGGCGGTTGCTTTCGACAACGCGGGAACCGTCGCCGACCCGTGGCTCAAGGAATCCGCCAACTACCTGCTGCGCCAGGACGGTTCCGCCTATCAGGGCCGCGACTGGCTGACGGTGAGCACCAGCCAGTCGGTTTACCTGCAGGACAACGTCTCCCTGCTCAACGACCGGCTCAACGTGCAACTCGGCGTTCGCCGCAGCAGCGTCCGGCGCGACTTCACCAACTACGCACATGACCGGACGGACGGCGGCGCCGATTATTCGATCCGCGGCAATTTCGCGAAGACGCTGCCCAGCCTCGCCGCCCGCCTCCAGATCGACAATTCGCAGCAGCTGTTCTTCAACGTCGCCGAGAATTTCAGCGCTCCCGCCTCGAACATCTACGGCAAGCTGCTGACCGGCGGTTCCTTCGTCGGCGGCGTGCTGACCGGCTACAGCATGAAGCCGGTGAACGTGACGGCCGAAAACTCGACCAACTGGGATTTTGGCTATCGCTACGCCGGCAAGGAATTCAGCGCCTCCGGCTCGGTCTTCTACATCGACTACCGGAACCGGATCGCCGTCGCCTACGATCCCACCAACAACCAGACCAGCGACTTCAACGTCGGCAACTCGACGACGCGCGGCGTCGAACTCGAGTCGGCCTGGCGCTTCCTGCCGAACTGGAGCCTCTACGGCTCGCTGACCTATACCCGCAGCCGCCTGAATGACAATCTGCGGGCCGATGCCGGCACTCTCGAAGCGACGGCCGGCAAGCAATTCCCGGATACGCCCATCTGGCTGGCCAGCGCCGCCCTGCAATACCGGCAAGGCCCATGGACTGGCAGCCTGTCGGCGAAATACACGGGCAGCCGCTACTCGACGCTGGTCAACGACGAATCGGTCGGCAGCTTCACGCTGGTCAATCTGGACGCGAGCTACCGCCTGCCGTCGACCGCACTCTTCCGCAACCCCTCGCTGCGCTTCAACATCTACAACCTGTTCGACACCGACTACCTGTTCCTCAACGCCAGCAGCGGCGCGACCTTCACCACCCGCGCGCTGGGCGCTGGCGGCAGTGCGCCGTCGTATTACGTCGGCGCGTCGCGCACCTTCAGCATGATGATCGCATCGGACTTCTGAGATAATGCAGGGCAAACCCCCTGCACGATCGGAACATCCCATCGACACCACGCCCCCCCCGTTACGCCGCCTCGAACGCTCGCCGCCGCAATCGATCGCGGGCTGGCGGCGGCGCCTGCAGCAACTGTGCGCCGGCGTGGCGGCAACGCTCGGCCTGCTGCACGGGAGCGTGGCCGCAGCGAGCGAAGCGCCGCCGCTGCGCTTCGAGCACGTCGCCGGCCTCGACGCCGATAGCCCGACCTCATTTCTCCAGGACAAACAGGGCTTCATCTGGATGTCGTCGAGCACCGGGCTCTACCGCCACGACGGCTATCGCTCGACGCATTATCGGCACGACGCGGCGATTGCCGACAGCCTGCCGTCCGACTCGGTATCCGCCCTGCTCGAGGACGAACGCGACCGCATCTGGATCGGTACGCACGACGGCCTCACCCGCTTCGAGGCACAGAGCGGCCGGTTCACGACATTCCTGCCGCCGCCGGCGGCGGACGGCAACCAGCAGAACCGCCTGACCCGAGGCATCATCGGCGACGGCCAGGATGGCCTGTGGCTCGCCACGCGCGGCGGCCTGCTGCACTTCGACACGGAACGCCAGCAATTCGTCGGCTACCGGCACGACCCCCACAGGAACGACAGCCTGCCGAGCGACAACGTTTCCGTGCTGGCGCGCGACGCCAAGGGCGGCGTCTGGGTCGGCACCTGGCCGACCGGTCTCGCCTATCTGCCCAAAGGTGAAAGCCAGTTCCGGCGCTACACGCTGGACGACACGCAGAACACCGACCACGCGCGCAAGCGCAAAAGCAACGTGCGCGCCCTGCATATCGATAGCCGTAAGCGGCTGTGGATCGGCACCGACAGCGGCCTGCTCCTCTGGCAGAACGGCACTCCGTGGAGCACCCTGAAGCAGTTGCCGCCGCCGGCAGGGATCGGCGAATTCCGCGTCTTCAACATTCACGAAGACGCTTCCGGCAACATCTGGATCGGCACGCTGGAAGCCGGTCTGCTGCGCTGGGACGAAACACAGCAGACCTTCCTGCGCTACACCCATCGCATCGACGATGCCCACAGCCTGCCGGTCGACGCCATCAGAGCCGTCCTCGTCGATCGCTCCCAGACGCTCTGGGTCGGCACGCAGGGTAGCGGCACCAGCCGGAGCGATCTGGCAAGCGACGGCATCGAGCAGATCATGCCGAACCGTATCGCACCGGAAAGCTTCAAGGCGGGGAATATCGTCTTCAGTTTCGCCGAGGACGGGCGCGGCAATCTCTGGCTCGGCGGCGCCGGCGGACTGACGCTGATCAGCCTGGGCGAACGCAAGCTGCTGCGCAGCATCCGCCATCTGCCCGGACAAAGCGGCAGCCTCCCCAGCAACGAAATTTTCGACCTCTACCAGCAACCGGGTGGCGCGCTGTGGATCGCCACCAGCGCCGGCCTCGGCCGGCTCGACCCGGACAGCGGACGCGTGCAGACCGCGTCCTTCGAAGGGTCGGGCAACAACTCGATCAACAAGATCGCGCCGGGAAAAGACGGCATCCTCTGGCTGGCCACCGCCAGCGGCGTCATCCGCTACTCGCCCCGGAACGGCACCTCGCGCACCTTCAGCCATGACCCGGCGGACCCTTACAGCCTGAGCGCCGGATCGAACTCCTCGCTGCTCGAGGACCGCGCCGGCAATCTGTGGGTCGGCGGCGGCAACGAGTCCGGGCCCCGCGGGCTGGCCGTTCTCGAGCACGGCAGCGGCCGATTCCGCCACTACCGGCACAACCCCGACGACAAGGGCAGCCTGAGCAACGACATCGTCACCAGCATCCACGAAGACGAACACGGCGACATCTGGGTGGGCACGCCGGCCGGACTGAACCGCGCCAGCCGGATGGCGGACGGCAGCATCCGCTTCACGCGCCACACGACGGCCAACCATATTTCGGCGATCGAGACCGACCCGTCCAACAACATTTGGACCAGCACCTCGGCGGGGCTGTCGAAGCTCAATCCAAAAAACGGCGAAGTGACCAATTTCGCGGCGTCCGAAGGCGCCTCCGACGGTACGCCGCTGGAAGGCGCGAGTTTCCGCGGCAAGGACGGAACGCTCTATTTTGGCGGCCTGCGCGGCTTCACCGTGGTGCGACCGAACGCGATCCGGCAGAACACGACAACGCCGCAGGTCGCCATCACCGGCGTCAGCGTCTTCAACCAGTCGCTACTCGGCAAACCGGTTTCCGCCGACATCACGCTCGAAGGCTCGGTCACCGACCCGCGTCGTCTCGAGCTCTCGTGGAAAGCCGCAGTATTTTCGCTGGAATTCTCGGCCCTGCACTATGCCGATCCGACGCACAATCGCTTTGCCTACCGCCTCGACGGCTTCGACCAGGATTGGCTGGAGAGCACCGCCGACCATCGCGTCGCGACCTACACCAACCTCGATCCCGGCCAGTATGTTTTCCGCGTCCGGGCGGCGAGCAAGAACGGCGTCTGGAGCGACGGCGAACTGCGGCTGCCGATCACCATCACGCCGCCGTTCTGGAAAACCCCGCTGTTCCAGATCGGGCTGCTGGTCTCAGTACTGGCGCTGGTCATCCTCGCCTACAACTGGCGCGTTCGCGAACTGACGCAGAAGCAGGTGCGTCTCGAAGAACTCGTCGACGAACGCACGCGCCAGCTGGTCGACAAGGAGCGCGCCAAGACGCGCTTCCTCGCCTCGGCAAGCCACGACCTGCGGCAACCGATCCAGGCCATCACGCTGTTCCTCGGCGCGCTGAAGCACGGCCGCCTGAACGAGGCCCAAAGCGACATCGTGCGTCACCTCGACGCCTCGGTTGAGGCGCTGCGCGGCCTGCTCAACTCGCTGCTCGACATTTCCAAGCTCGATGCAGGAGTCATCGCACCGACCTGCTCGCCGGTCTCGCTGAACCGCCTGATGGAAATGCTGACCCTCGAATTGAGCCCGCTCGCACTCGACAAACGCATCCGTTTCAAATTCTTCTGCCCGCGCCGCGAAATCATCCTGCACACCGACCCGCAACTGCTCAAGGTGGTCCTGCAGAACCTGATTTCGAACGCCATCACCTACACCCGACACGGCGGGTTGCTGTTTGGCGCCCGCCTGCGCGGGGAAGAGGTCAGCATCCAGATCTGGGACACCGGCGTCGGCATCAGCGAAAGCGAGCAGACGCGGATCTTCGACGAGTTCTACCAGATCGAGAATCCGCACCGCGACCGCAGCAAGGGACTCGGCCTCGGGCTCTCGATCGTCAAGCGGACACTGAGCCTGCTCAAGCTCTCCATCGCCTGTCGCTCGCGCCCCGGCCGCGGCACCGTTTTCGAGATCCGCGCGCCGATCACCCAGCTGGCGCCGGCCACGCACGACCGCGCCATAACGGACGAAGCGCTCGATCTGGCGCGCTTTGCCGGCAAGCGTTTCGTCGTCGTCGAAGACGATCTGCAGGCGGCGAACGGACTGAGTTCCTGGCTGCAATCGATCGGCGGCGAAGTGCTCGTCTATCCCTCGGCGGAAAGCGCCCTGGCCGACGCCACGAACGTCTATAACGGCGACTACTACATCTCCGACTATCGCCTGCCGGGCAAGGTCTCGGGCTTCGATTTCCTGAATGCGATCCGCGCGCACAGCAAGGCGCCCAGCATCCTGGTCACCGGCGATACATCATCGGAATTCATCGAAATGACGCATCACTCCGACATGCGGACCCTGTTCAAGCCGGTCGTTCCGGAAGAATTGCTGCGCGCCCTGGCCGCCTGAGCGCGCGAACACACTCGGCAAGGCACGGAAGTTGGGGAGGGAGGGGAAACTGGCGACAGACGTCGGAGATGTGGAGCGGGCGATGGGAATCGAACCCACGGCTCTAGCTTGGGAAGCTAGGGTATTACCATTATACGACGCCCGCAAAGGTGTCTGAGCCTGCCATTCTAAACGCTACGCGGCGCCGGTTCAATCGCGGCGTCAATCGGCATCAATCGGCGTGCAATGCACGGTAACGGCCGCCGTGAAAAATCAGCGGCGATTTTTCCTCGTCCTGCGCGAAATGCTCGACGTGGCCAACGAAGATCAGGTGATCGCCTCCGGCGTACTGGATTTCGTTGGCGCATTCGAAGGTGGCGCAACTGCCGTCGATCTGCGGCACGCCGAACGCCCCCTCGTGCACCGGAACGCCGGCGAAGCGATCGCCGCTGCGCGCCGCGAAACGATCCGAAATCTCCTGCTGGTCGGCGGCGAGGACATTGACGGAATAATGCGTCGCCGCGCGGAAAGCCTCGAGATTCGGCGAATTCATCGACAGGCTCCAAAGAATCAGCGGCGGTTCGATCGACACCGAGTTGAACGAGCTGATCGTCACGCCGATCGGTTCGCCGTTTTCGGCGAGCGCGGTCACGACGGTGACGCCGGTCGCGAAGCTGCCGAGCGTGCTGCGGAAATCGCGGCAACAATAGCCTTTGGCCTGCAGCGAGGAGCCCGTATCGCAGGTCTGGCAAGGCAAATCGGCAAGCGCAGCGGGTGTTTCCGGGGAGTTCTGGGCGGTGGTCGGAGAGGTCATCGAGGAGTCTGGGGAAAGGTTTGGGCGCGCTCATGAGCAGGCGAACGGGCATGCTAAGATTCGCGCTCTTCAAAGAAGTTCAGGAGTTTCACGATGCCAGGCGCACTCATCGGCCCCCGCCACAATCCCATCGAAAAACTCGGCACCCCCTTGAGTCCGACGGCAACGCGCGTCATGCTGCTCGGCGCCGGCGAACTCGGCAAGGAAGTGATTATCGCCTTGCAGCGCCTCGGTGTCGAGACGATTGCCGTCGATCGCTACGCCGACGCTCCGGGGATGCAGGTCGCCCACCGTGCGCACGTCGTGACGATGACCGACGGCGCCGCGCTGCGCGCCATCATCGAGCGCGAGCGCCCGCATCTGGTGGTGCCGGAGATCGAGGCGATCGCCACCGACATGCTGCTCGAAATCGAGCGCGAAGGCCTCTGCGAGGTGATCCCGACGGCCCGCGCCGCGCGCCTGACGATGAACCGCGAAGGCATCCGCCGCCTGGTCGCCGAGGAACTCGGCCTGCCCACTTCGCCTTACGCCTTCGCCGATTCGCTGGCCGAACTGCAGGCCGCCATCGATGGCGGCAATAGCGGCGGCATCGGCTATCCCTGCCTGGTCAAGCCGACCATGTCGTCGTCCGGCAAGGGCCAGTCACTGCTGCGCGGCCCGGCCGATGTCGGCCCGGCATGGGAGTACGCGATGCAGGGCGGGCGCGTCGCGCAGAGCCGCGTCATCGTCGAGGGTTTCATCGACTTCGATTACGAGATCACGCTGCTCACCGTGCGCGCCGTCGGCGCCGGCGGCGCGGTCGAAACCAGCTTCTGCGAGCCGATCGGCCACCTGCAGGTCGATGGCGACTACGTCGAGTCGTGGCAGCCGCAGGCGATGAGCGCGGCGGCCCAGAGCCGCGCGCAGGAGATCGCCAGAGCGGTGACCGACAGCCTCGGCGGACGCGGCATCTTCGGCGTCGAACTGTTCGTCAAGGGCGACCAGGTGTGGTTCTCCGAAGTCAGCCCGCGGCCGCACGATACCGGCCTGGTGACGATTGCTTCACAGCATTTTTCCGAATTCGAGCTGCATGCGCGCGCCATCCTCGGCCTGCCGGCCGACATCGCACTGCGCGCGCCGGGTGCCTCGGCGGTAATCTACGGCGGCATGGAAGCCAGGGGAATCGCTTTCGCCGGCGTGGCCGACGCACTGGCCGTGCCGCAGACCGATCTGCGCCTGTTCGGCAAACCCGAAAGCTTCAAGAAACGCCGCATGGGCGTTGCCGTCGCCAACGGCGCCGATACCGGCGAAGCGCGCAGCCGCGCCAAACTCGCCGCCAGCAAGGTCAAGCCGGTCGACGCATGAAGGATGGAACAAGCGGCGGGGAACAGCGCTTCTCCAGCCGCCTGATCGCCTGGCAGGACCGGCACGGCCGCCACGACCTGCCCTGGCAGCAGAGTCGCGACGCCTATCGCATCTGGCTCTCCGAGATCATGCTGCAGCAGACGCAGGTGAGCACGGTGATCCCCTATTACGCGCGCTTTCTCGAGCGTTTTCCCGACATCGAGGCGCTCGCCGCGGCGCCGGTCGAGAGCGTGCTCGAACGCTGGGCCGGCCTCGGCTACTACGCACGGGCACGCAACCTGCACCGCTGCGCGCAAATCGTCGTCGCCGAGCATGGCGGCAGCTTCCCGCAGGATCCGGAAAGCATCGCCGAACTGCCCGGCATCGGCCGCTCGACGGCCGCCGCCATCGCCGCCTTCGCTTTCGGCCGGCGCGCCGCCATCCTCGACGGCAACGTCAAGCGCGTGCTCGCGCGCTGCTTCGGAATCGAAGGCTTTCCGGGCTCGGCGCCGACCGCGAAAACGCTCTGGGCGCTCGCCGAATCGCTGCTCCCGGCACAGCGCATCGAAGCCTATACGCAAGGCCTGATGGACCTCGGCGCAACGCTGTGCACGCGCGGCAAACCCTTCTGCAGCGCCTGCCCGCTGCACGAAATGTGCAGCGCACGGCGCAGCGGCCGGCAAGCCGAATTGCCGACGGCCAAACCCGGCAAGACCGTCCCCGAACGCGAGACGAGCGTTTTGCTGCTCACCGACGGCCGGCGCATCCTGCTCGAGCGCCGTCCGCCGAGCGGCATCTGGGGCGGCCTGCTGGCGCTGCCCGAAATCGCCGCCGACGGCGCCGAAGCCTTTGCCCTGCGCCACGCCTGCCGCATACGCGCAACGCAGGCGCTGGCGCCGCTCAAACACAGCTTCACGCATTTCCGCCTGACCATCCGGCCGCTGCTTTGCCTGGCCGAGATCGGCACGCAGCGGGTCGCTGAGGGTAGCGGCTGGGAGTGGCTGAGCCCCGGAGAGATCCAGACGGCGGCACTGCCGACGCCGATCAGAAAACTGCTGCGCCTGAACCTGAATGCTGCAGCAGAAACTTTTCGAACGCCGCCAGCGGCAGCGGCCGACTGAACAAAAACCCCTGGTAGGCGTGGCAGCCGTGGCTCTCGAGAAACAGGCGCTGCGCCTCGTTTTCGACGCCCTCGGCGATGACGTTGAGGCCGAGGCTGCGCCCCATGGTGATGACCGTCTGCACGATGATCGAATCATTCCGGTTGCCGGGCAGATTGAGGACGAATGAGCGGTCGATCTTGAGCTGATCGAGCGGCAGCCGGGTCAGGTAGGCGAGCGACGAATAGCCGGTGCCGAAGTCGTCCATCGAAAAGCTGACGCCCAGCAACTTGATTGCCCGCATCTTGCTGATCGTATCCTTGACGTTGTCGAGCACCAGGCTCTCGGTCAGCTCCAGTTTCAGGCGCGCCGGATCGGCGCCGCTACGTTCGAGGACGCGCTGGACCTGTTCGACGAAATCGGGTTGATGGAACTGGCGCGCGCTGACATTGACCGCCAGTTGCAGATCGCGCGCGGCGGCATCGTGCGACCAGCGCTCGAGCTGGATGCAGGCGGCCTCCAGCACCCAGTGCCCGATCGGCAGAATGAGCCCGGTTTCCTCGGCGAGCGGGATGAACTCGCCGGGCGGCACCAGCCCGCGCTGCGGATGCTGCCAGCGCAGCAGGCTTTCGGCGCCGATCACGCGCAGCCCGCTATCGATCTGCGGCTGGTAGTAGAGCTCGAATTCCTGCCGCTGTATCGCCAGATGCAGCGCGCCTTCCATTTCGTGACGCGTCCTGGCGGCCTCGTTCATGCTCGCGGTAAAGAACTTGACGTTGTTGCGCCCCGTCGATTTGGCCTGATACATCGCCGTATCGGCGTTCTGCATCAGGACTTCGACGCTGTCCCCGTCTTCGGGGAAGATGGCGATGCCGATGCTCGCCGCCGAACGCAGTTCGTGGCCATCGATGCCGTAGGGCTTCGCCAGCGCCTTGAGAATCTTGTCGGCGACGCGCCCCGCCGCCGCGGTTCCGACGTCGACGAGCATGACCACGAACTCGTCGCCGCCGAGACGTGCGACCACATCGCTCTCGCGGATGCTGCCGGCCAGCCGGCTGGCCACTTCGCGCAGCAGGCCGTCGCCGACGTGGTGGCCCAGCGTGTCGTTGATATCCTTGAAGCGATCCATGTCGAGAAAGAGTAAGGCCCCGCGGCTGTTGTCGCGCCGCGCGCTGGCAATCGCCTGGACGAGCCGGCCGTGCAATTTGTAGCGGTTGGGCAAGCCGGTCAGCGTATCGTGGTGCGCCAGGTGGTTGATCCGATCCTCCGCCGCCTTCTGCTCGCTGATGTCGATAAAGCTGCCGATGTAGTAATCGACGGCCTCGTCGCTGCCGCGGATGGCCGAGATGGTCAGCCATTTCGGAAAGCAGCTGCCGTCCTTGCGCCGGTCCCACACCTCGCCCTGCCAGTAGCCCTGCTCGTGGATCGCCTGCCACATGGCCTGGTACTCCTCGGGCAAGGTGCGCCCGGACGACAGGATGCGCGGATTTTCGCCGCGAATCTCGTCGACGCGATAGCCGGTCAGGCGCGAGAAGGTCCGGTTGATTTCGAGAATGCGATTGTCGCGATCGGTGATCACGATCGCCTCGCCGCTGTGCTCGAAAACACTGGCCAGCAGGCGCATCCGCGTATCGGCGGCCTGGCGCTCGGAGATGTCGCGCCACAGCGTATGCAGGATCACTTCGCCGCGCAGGGTGATCGGCGTCAGCGTCACTTCGACCGGAACGGTCGAACCGTCGGCCCGCAAATGCATCCACTCGAAGCGCTGATAACCGGCCTGCAGGGCCTGCGCGATCATTTCGGCGGCTTTTTCGGCGGAGCGTCGGCCGTCGGGCTGACAGGCCGGCGAGATGTCCGCGGGCGTCCGGTCGAGCAGCTCGGCCTTGCTGCGATAGCCGAGCATTCTGACCGTCGCGGCATTGCAGTCGACGAAGTTGCCGTTCTTGAGCAGCAACAAGGGATCGTTCATGTCCTCGAACAGGCGCCGAAAAGCCTCTTCGCTCTCCGTCAGTTCGGCCAGCGCCCTGATCTCGCGCCCTTCGCTGTGCCACAGACGGTAGAGCAGCCCCGCCAGCAGGCCGAGCAGCAACAGGCCGGCAAAGCCCACCGCCAGCGCCCGCATGCGCCAGCCGGCGAGCACGTCGTCGCGCGCCAGGGCGGCCATCACGAAGAAGGGATAGCGCTCCAGCTTGTGCATGCTGAAAACGCGTACCACGCCATCGATCACCCCGGCCATCTCGAAGGTCGTTTCGCTTTTCCCGGCGCCGATCGCCTGCCGGCTCGGACTGCCCTCCGGCAGCGGCCGGTTGATCTCGCTGTCGCGCGGCGGCCAGCGCACGGCCAGGCTGAAATCGTCGCTGCGCCGAATGGCGAGCAGGCCCTGGGCGCCGATATCCAGCGACCGGAAAAGATTCTGGAAATGCTCGACGTCGATCAGCCCGGTGACCAGCCCGAGGAAAACGCCCCGACCGTCGCGCAAGGCGCGCGCAGCGACGATGCTTTGCCGTCCCGTGGTCCGCGCCGTGAGGACTTCGGAGAAAACCAGGCCGGCCTGCGGGTTGTCGCGGACGAGGGAAAAATAGCGGCGGTCGGCAATATTCACGCTCGCCGCATGGCCGTTGCCCGAGGCGTAAAGCAGGTCGCCGTTGGCGTCGAAGATGCGCAGACCGGCGAGTTCCTCGAAATTGAGCAGACGGGAATCCAGCTCGGCGTTCAGCTTGCCGGCGAAGCGGGCAGTGGCCGCCTGACTCAGCGCGGCCTCGGGGGTCGTGCGCACCAATGCCTGCACGACGGTCTCGGTGCGGCGCAAGGTGGCATCGAGGCGCGCCTCGAAAATCGCCGCATAGTTGCGCGTCTTGATTCCGGCTTCGTGCATCGCCTCCTGATGGCTCGACCACAGCTGGTAGAGCAACAGCTGCATGACGACGAGCAGCGCCACGCCGAGCAGCACGAGCCATCGCCGGCGCTGGCGGCGGCCGTCGGCAAGCGTCGGCACGGCGCTCATCGGCAGCTTCGGAAAAACGATGATGGCATGGTCGTACGCTCCTTCTTTCGCTACTTGCCCTGCGGATTCAGCGATTCCTGCGCGGCGACTACCTCCTTCGCCAGATCGAGCAGTTTGCGCCGCTGCGAGCGCGCCGTGCGGCGCAGGAAATCGAAGGACGCGGCGCGGTCGATGCCGCGCTGGACCATCGTGACGCCGATCGCGACGTTGGTCTCCCGATCGCTGTCGAGTGCCATCTGCAGTTGCCGGCGGACGTCGCGCAGTTCGCTGATCTCCGAAGCGCAGGCCAGCGCCGCCTCGATCGCCGGCAGCAGCTTCGGCAGATCGACCGGCTTGACGAGATAGGCCAGCGCGCCGGCGCGCGTCGCCTGCTCGACCACCGAGGCGTCGCTGCAGGCGGTGAGCAGGACGAACGGGATATGGTCCAGCTCGCGCAGGCGCGGCGTCAGTTCGAGCCCGTTGCGCACCGGCATCAGCACGTCGACGATGGCGAGATCCGGACGCGGTCCGCCGCTCAGCAGGTCTTCCGCCTCATTCACCGATTCCGCGGTGAGCACGACGTAGCCGGCTGCGCTCAGGCCGTTGGCCAGCATGGCCAGGACCAGGCGGTCGTCCTCGACGAGCAGCAGCGTGCGCGCCTCCCGGGAAACGGCCGCCGAGGCAAGCGGTGGCGTGGATGCGTTTGCGTTCATGCGACACACTCCTTTTCGTGTTCGATGGCGATGACCGGCACGGTGAGCTCGACCGTCGTCACGACGAGATCCCCCTGCTGCTCCCAGAAAATCCGCGCACCGCTCGGCGGCATCAGGGAAGCGACCAGACTCAAACCGGTCCCCAGGCCGTGCCGCGCGCCGAAATCGAAGGCCGCCGGCAAACGCCCGGGATTGACCAGGCGCACCGCCGCACCCCGCTCGTCGGCTGCGCAAACGATGGCGACCGAGGGCGCCGCCCCCGGCCGCCGATGCTTCAGCGCATTCGACATCAGCTCGTTGAGCACCAGCGCGAGCGGCACCGCCTCGCTCTCGGCAACGACGCAATGCGCGCATTGCGTCTGATCGTCGACGGCGATGCCGACCTGCCAGAGGGATTCCGCGCTGCGCACGATATCATGCGCCAGCTGGCTCAGCGTCACCCGCGCGCCGGTGGCGCGGCCGTAGATGCCGTGCACGATGGCGATCGTCCGCACCTGCGCGACGACCTCGTCGAGCGCCGGGAGCAGGTCCGGATGGCGCATCGCCAATCCGTGCAGGATGCCGCTCACGCCCTGCAGGTTGTTCTTGATCCGGTGATGGACTTCACGGACCAGCGCGTCGCGCTGGCTGGCTTCCTCCGCGAGGCGCTGCAACTCCCTTTCCTTGTGCCCGGAGAGGTCGTGGAAAATCGCCTGCAGCACCCGGCGGCCGCCGATTTCGAGCACGGTTCCACGCACATCGACCGGTACCAGCGCGCCGTTTTTGGTCAGCAGGCGGGCATCGAGATAGTCGCCATGGCCGTCGGCGACGACCTGGCTGAAAACCGCGCTGAGTTTCGGCCACTCGTCGGCGACGTGCAGATCCCTGACGCTCAGGCCGGCCAGTTCGCTCTGCGCATAGCCGAGCAGCTTTTCGCCGGCGCGGTTGAGTTCGATCAAGCCGCCGTCCAGGTCGGTGATCAGCACGGCGTCGGCGGCCTGCTCGACCAGTGCGCGGTATTTGTGTTCCGAAGCCTGCAGCGCGTTTTCGACGCGGCGGCGCTCGCTGACGTCCTCGACCATGGCGACGATCATATCGACCCGCCCGCCGGCACCGCACACGCTCTTGGCCGAGACGTTGGCGCGGATCGGCGAGCCGTCGTCGCGCGCCAGGCACAGTTCCAGTTCGAGCAGTTCGTCCCGGCGCGTCACCAGTCGGCGAAAGATCGGCGCATGGCGGCTCCGATCCTCGACGGGTATCCGCTTCAGCCAGGATTCGTCGAGGAACGCGGCGCGCGAGGTGCCGAGCATCTGGCACAGGCGATCATTCACTTGCAGCCAGCAGCCGTCCGCCGTGGCGATCGCCACGCCGACGAAGGGCTGCTCGAAAACCAGCGCCAGCAGCCGGTCGTGGCGCGCCGAACGGGCCAGCCGCTCGGCCTCGCCGGCGCGCCGATGTTGCAGCCAGAGCAGGCTGAGCAAGGCGAGCAGCAGGGAGAGCGCGACCAGCGCCACGATGCTGACCCAGAAAACCAGGTAGCGCAGCGGCGCGAACGCTTCCGCGCGATCGATCTTGGCCGCCAGCCGCCAGTTGCTGCCGGCCACCGAGTGCACCGCGGCGATGACTGGCGTGCCGCGGTAGTCGGCGCCTTCGAAAACGTCGAGCGCCGGATCGCGCAGCGCCGCCGTGGCGAGGATATCGCCGCCGTCGAGCGGGACGCGCAGCCGCAAGGCGCTGCCCGGGCGGTGGCGCAATTCGTTGAGAAACAGCGCCGCATCGCCGTCGCGCCGCAGGAGCAGCGACTCGGCCGTCGCGCTCGGGGTCGGCCAGCTCTGGATCAGCGGAAAGAGAAACTGGCTGGCCGGCGACTGCAGCAACACCACCGCCAGCAGGCGCGGTTCGGCACCTCCCTTGTCCTGCCAGAGCAAGGGCAGCAGATGGTCGATGCGCGCCTGTCCCTGCTCGTCGAGATAGAGATCGCTGCTGGCGACCGCCGCGCCGGCCGGCCCGTGCGCAAGCAGCTGGCGCAGCGCCGAGCCGGCGGCGGCGCTGTAGTCGCCGACGACGCGGAGCGGGCGTCCCGCCGGATCGAACAGCGCGACGGCGCTGTAGCCGTAGGCCTGACGCACCGCGGCCAGGCGCGCGGCGATCTGCGCCTCGCGCAGCGGCGTCGGGGTTGCCGGATCGAGCGCGGCATGCACCAGCTCGGTGAACGCGCTGTCGGCCGCGAAGACCTGCGCATTGGCGCGCTGGCTGGCCAGCCAGTGCTCGACCTGGCCGCTTTTCAGCGCCGCGATGGCGCGCAAATCGGCCAGCACGCCGGCCCGCACCTGCTCGCGCTGCAGGCAATACGCGGTCAGGCCGATCAGCGGAACGGTGAGCAGGAGCACCAGAAACAGCGCGGAGGACGGCAGCCACGATGTGAACGAGCGCCAGCCGAGGGGATTGTCGGTGGAGATTTTGTCGATCAATTGCCGGAACAATCGCTTGCCCTCGAAAATGCGGAAGCCTCAAGCTACCCGGCCGTTCGGCGCGCGCAGGCGAGGCTGCTTTCCGTATCGCTCGGGATCGAGGAGCGACTTCGTGTCGTTAAATGATATCGCCATGTATATAGCACGCGGCAGCCTGGCCGGCAACCGCCGCCCGCCGCCTCGGGCAATGCCGCCGCTAGCCGGCGCGGTCAGTGCGGCCGGTTCGCCCGATCGCCCAGCGCCCGAAGCCGACGCCCGCCGCCAGCGTGACAAAACCGGCCGCCCAGCCGCCATGGCTGGCGCGGCCGAAAGCGTCGAGCGCGATGCCGAAAGCCACCGGCCCGACAAAGCCGCCGGCGAAACCGATCGCCGAATAAAGCGCCAGCGCCGTGCCGCGTTTTTCCGGCGGCGTTTCGGTCAGCAGCCCGGCGGTCAGCGCCGCCGAATCGAGATTCATGCTTGCGGCGTAGAGCAGCAACAGCGGCACCAGCAGGCCCGCCGACTGCCCGCCGACAAAACTGACCACGAGCGCGAGCCCGCCCGACAGCGGCATGACGCATTTCAGCCAGCGGCTGCGCCCCCAGCGCTGCGCCCCTTCGTTGCCGAGAATGCTGGCCGGCACGGCGAGAAAGGTGGCGAGCGCGGCGACCAGGCCGGGCATCGCCGTCCACGCATCCGGCGCCGCGCCATGCTGCCACGCCAGGTAGGCGACCAGCCAGCTGCGGAAGCCGAAAAGCTCCCAGTTGTGGCCGAAGTAGGCGCCGCAGAAAGCGAGAACGCGGCGGTCGCCAAGCACGCTGCGCCAGCGATCGTGCGCGACGCTTTGCGTTGCCGCGCGCTCGCCGCGCGCGATGCCGCAGGCGACGAGCAGAACGGCGAGCGCCGCGCAGCACGCGGCGATGCCGAAGAGCAGCGGCCAGGGCAGCCAGGATTGCGTCAGTTCGACCCAGAGATACGACAGCCCGGCGCCGACGCCAAAGGTCGCGGTGTAGAAAGCCGTGCCGCGCGATTGCGCGGCGACCGGCAGGCGGTCGGTCAGCGCCTTCAGTCCCGGCATGTAGGTGCCGGCCAGACCGAGACCGGCCAGCCACCACCAGAACAGCGCCGCTTCGAAACTGCGCGCGAACAGGGCAAACCCGGCCAGCGCCAAGCCGCTCAGCGCGGCGCAGGCGAGATAGACGCGGCGCGCGTCGATGCGGTCGGTGAGGCTGACGAGCAGGGGCACGGCGAGGATGTAGCCGAGAAAGAAAATGCCGCCCAGCCAGCCGCCCGCCGTCGCCGACAAGCCCCACTGCGCGCTGAGCTTCGGCAACAGCGAAGGGACCAGCGCGAAGCCAGCCATCGAAAGGATCTCGGCCGCGCAGATGGTGGCCACCAGCGCGACCGGCGAAGGCTTTGCCGCCATCGGGCCGCTAGACGACCAGCTTGCGCTGGGCCAGGTAGGCGTGCAGGATTTCCAGGCGCGCCACCGGGTCCTGCAACTCGAGCAGCCGCTGCTTGGCGAGCGGCTGCACCGGCACGATTTCGGTGAGCCGGTAGCCGACCCAGGTCGCGTCGTCGAAGGCATGCGGCTCGGGCATCCTGGCCGGGCCGAGATCGCTGGCGATCTTGCGCAGCAGCGGCAGCAGGCCCTGCTGCGCAAGCGGAACTTCCTGCCGGCCGGGTTCGGCGAGCAGTTCGACCTGCGCGCGCAGCAGCCCGTCGGCCTCGACCGACTGCGTAAGGATGCGGAAACGGCGGCGGCCGCGCACCTCGAGCAGCAGGATGCCGAGCTGCGGCATGTCGCCGCTGTCGATATAGGCCAGCGTGCCGACCTGGTGCGGCACCGCCGCCGCGCCGACCTCCTTGCCGCTGGCGATCAGGCAGACGCCAAACGGCGTGCCGTCCCTCATGCAGGCGGCGGCCATGTCGAGATAGCGCTGCTCGAAAACCTTGAGCGAGAGAAGACCGCCGGGAAAGAGGACGCCGCTCAGCGGGAACAGCGGAATCTCGAGTCGCTCCGCTGCGGCCTGCTCAGGATCGGCGGCCTGCGCCGACGCGGCGAGGCCCTTGCGCAGAAAAGCCAGCCAGCTCAAGCGCCCCCCTCTCCCCAGCGCGGCATCAGCGCATGCGGCACGGCGAGCTGGTCGAGAATGCGGGCGACGACGAAATCGACCAGCTCCTCGACGCTTTTCGGATGATGGTAGAAGCCGGGGTTGGGCGGCAGGATCACGGCGCCGGCGCGCGCGAGACGCAGCATGTTTTCCAGGTGGATGGCCGAGAACGGCGTTTCGCGCGGCACCAGCACGAGCTTGCGCCCTTCCTTGAGCACCACGTCGGCGGCGCGTTCGATCAGATTGCTCGCCAGGCCCTGCGCGATCGACGCCAGCGTTCCCATGGTGCATGGGCAGACGACCATCGCATCGGGCGGATTGGAGCCGCTGGCAACCGGCGCGAACCACTCCTCGCGGCCATAGACCTCGAGTACGCCGGGCAAGGCGGCATAACACTCGCGGAAATAGGCTTGCGCGTCCTTGGCGCGCGCCGGCAACTCCAGCCCCATCTCCTGCTTGGCCACCACCTGCGCCACCTGCGAGTAGAGCAGCTGCACACGGCAGCCGGCTTCGAGCAGGCATTCGAGCAGGCGGATGCCGTAGGGCATGCCGGAAGCGCCGGTGAATGCGAGACAGACGGTGTTAGGCATGGTGCACCTCGGGTTCGGTGACGGGCACGCTGGGCGGCATCTCGGCAAGCAGGCGCGCGGCGATCAGGCCATTGATGATACCGAAGGCGAGTGCCGCCGCGGCAAAAAACGGCACCAGATAGAACAGGCCGTTATGCGGAATCAGCCACAGGCGGGCGAGCAGCAATTGTCCGCCGATATGCGCGAAAGCGGCCAGGATGCTCCAGCTGACCGGCCCGAACCAGCGCCGCGGCAGACGGATGGCGAAGGCCAGCACGAGCAGGCTGAGCACGGCGCCGGTCAGGCTCATGAAGAAGCCCGGCGAGAGGAACTGACCGAGCATCAGGCCGCCGGCGATCACCCGCAGGCCGCTGACCCACGCCGCCGTGCGCCAGCCGTAGCGCGCCAGCACGACCAGCGTCACGATGTTGGCCAGCCCCGGCTTGACGCCCGGCAAGGGCAAGGGGATCGCCGCGTCGATCAGGGCCAGACCGATCGCCGCCGCCGCGAGCTGCGCGATGCGGTGGTCTTCGGGCGTGGTGGTGAGCTTGATGACCGTACGCGTCATGTCTGCGCCATTTGCGTCAGGCGCACGGCAAGATCGACCGGCGCAACGAAGACGAAAGCTTTTCCATGCTTCTCCTTGAACAGCAGCCCCAATCCCTCGAGCCCCAGCAAATCGGCGCGCGCGGTCTGGTAGACCACGCCGTGCGTTCTTTGATGGCTATCGACGCGATACTCGTCGCCGGGATGCTTCAAGGCGTGCGTCAGCAACACCTTCTGCCGGTGGTTGAGGCAGGTGCGCAGCGTGGCGGAAGCGGAGAGCAGACGCTCGGTTTGCTGCTGTTCCGCAGTTGATCGGTCAAGGTAGTCATGCAAGGCGGCGATGGCTCGCCGAATCGTGCTCGTTTGATGGAGGACGAAATACGTGCTGTCGCCGTCGTCGCTTTCCGTGTGCAGGTAGGCCCGAACGTATTGGCTGGGTGCTTTGCGCAAGAATTGCGAGATCGAAATGAATTCGATCAGCCAGTAGCCGCTACGCGCCATCGCCCAGTAGAAAAGCGCGCGCGCTGTCCGCCCATTGCCGTCGGTAAACGGGTGGTCGTAGCCGATCATGAAGTGCAGGAGAATGGCGCGCGCGACCGGATGCACGAAAGGCGCGTCGCCCTCGCTCATGTTGGCAAAGGCGCACAGTCGCTCGAGGCGTTCGGGCAACTCCTGCCAGGCCGGCGGCTGATGCAGTACGGTGCGGTCGCGGCGATCATGCACGACGACGTCGTCGGCGGTGCGCAAACGCCCGGCGTCTTCCGGGTGCTCAAAAGTGTCTTCGGTCAGCAGCCGGTGCAGATCGAGGATGCGCTCCGGCGTAATCGGCTCGTTGCGGATGTCGCGGATCATTTCCATGGCGCGCAGATTGTTGAAGATCATCCGTTCGCTCAGATCGCGCGGCACACGGCCTTCACGCAACATCTTCTCGGCCACGCGGCGCGTGGTTGCCGCGCCTTCCAGCTGGCTGGAAGTAATCGCTTCTTCGATCATCGAATGAAACAGGAAGCGATCGCGCTGCTCCCCCGTTACCTCGCCCGGCGCGGCGATCTTGCCGGCGGCATCGCGATCGATATGGTGCAGATCGATCAGCAGCAATTCGGGTGACGCCAGGACAAACGGCGAGCCGTCCTTGTCGAGCAGCGGCAGCTGTTTGTATTGGCCTTGCCGGGCGAGCTTGAGGCGCAACCACCACTGTTCGTGATCGAAGCCCTCGGGCGGCGGCCGTCTGCGCAACTCGTCCCAATGCCAATACCGTTCGCCGGCGCCCTTGCCGGTGCTGGCAAATTCGCGGAATACGGCGCCAAGCTGATCGGGCAGCAGCTTGGTGACAATGGATTCCAGCGGCGGGGGGTTGGTCGGCAGGCGCATTTAACTACTAATTTAGTAGACGATTGGTAGATTTTAGGAGTTTATCGGCAAGTAAAAACACCGTCTACTAATTCATCAGCGTATTAGTACTCAATAGTAAACAATCCCGAACGCCGCACGCACCTTCCTGGCGCGCCTCAATAACTGAGCGAGTCATAAGCCTCCTTGCCGCCTTGCACCTGCACGCTGATCTGGTTCGGCGCGCAGATGGCGATTTCGCCGGGACGGGCCAGCCAGCCCTGGCGCACGCAGTACTGGCGTGGGCCGGGATCGGAGACGACGCGCACGCGGCGTTTGTCGACGGCGATGGTGGTGACGCCGAGCGGGCCGGGCACTTCGATCGAGCGATTGCGTGACAGGTCGAGTTCGGCGAACACTTCGCCGCCGCGCTTGACAACGGCTTTCTCGGCGACCCCGGCCTGCCAGGCGAGGGGAAACGAAATCGCGCAAAACGCCAGACCGAGCGCCGCGACCAGCCAGTCGCCGGGCCGGAAGAAGGCCAGCCAGGACATTACGGCGTTCCGGAAAATTCGGACTGCTGTGGCAGCGGCAGTGGCAATAGCTCGCGATGGCGAACCAGCACGCGCGCCCGGTCGCGGAAGTTTCGACCCAGCCATTCGGCCAGATAGACCGAGCGATGCTGGCCACCGGTGCAGCCGATCGCCACCGTCAGGTAGTTGCGGTTGTCGCGAATGTAGGAAGGCAGCCAGGTGGCGACGAAGCGCGCGATGTCGTCGCGCATGCGCACGACTTCGGCTTCGCCTTCGAGAAAGTCGATCACCGGCGCATCGCGCCCGGTCAGCGGGCGCAGCGCCAGGTCGTAGTGCGGATTGGGCAGGCAACGCGCGTCGAAGACGAGATCGGCGTCGAGCGGAATGCCGTGCTTGAAGCCGAAGGACTCGAAGAGCAGGGTCAGCCCCTGTCCCGGCTCGGTGGCGATGAACTGCCGCACCCACTCGCGCAGCGCGTTCGGCTTCACGTCGCTGGTGTCGATGTGGTGGCCGAGCTTGGCCAGCGGATCGAGGCGATTACGCTCTTCGGTGATCGCCTCCATCAGCGTGCGCTGCTCGCTGGCCAGCGGATGCCGGCGGCGCGTTTCGGAATAGCGTTTGAGCAGGGTCTGGTTCTTGGCGTCGAGAAAGAGAAACTGCAGTTCGAGATCGTGCGCGCGCAGCGCGTCGAGCTGTTGCGGCAGCATCGCGAGGCTGTCGCCGCCGCGCATGTCGATGGCCACCGCCACCTTCCTGTAACCCTGCTGGTCGAGCTGGCCGACCAGTTGCTGCAACAATTGCGAAGGCAGGTTGTCGACGCAGTAATAACCGGCATCCTCAAGCACATGGAGCGCGATTGATTTGCCGGAACCGGAGAGGCCACTAATGAGAACGAGGTGCATGCCGTGCAGCATAGCGGATCGCGCGAGTGTTTTACAATTTCACGAACGTTCCACGAGCGCGCCGGGCTGACATAAACTGGCAGGCTGACTGGCAAACTCACCGACCCACTCCGTGTCCGGAAAAAACAAAATCATGAAGCTCCTCGACATCCCATTCACCGCCGATCTCGTCGCCATCCGCCACGACATCCACGCGCACCCCGAGCTTGCCTTCAACGAACGGCGCACCGCCGACATCGTCGCCCGCGAACTGACCGCCTACGGCCTGGAAGTGCATCGCGGCCTGGCCGAAACCGGCGTCGTCGGCGTCCTGCGCAAGGGCACGAGCACGGCGTCGATCGGCCTGCGCGCCGACATGGACGCGCTGCCGCTGATGGAAAAGAACGAGTTCCCGCACCGCTCGAAACACGAAGGGCAGATGCACGCCTGCGGCCACGACGGCCACACCACGGCCCTGCTCGGCGCCGCGCGCTACATGGCCGAACACAAGGACAGCCTGGCTTTCGACGGCAGCGTTCATTTCATCTTCCAGCCCGCCGAGGAGTCGGAGGGGGGCGCGGCGGTGATGATCGAGGACGGGCTGTTCGACAAATTCCCGATGGACGCGGTGTTCGGCCTGCACAACTGGCCGGGCATCCCGGTCGGCGAAATCGCCATCGTGCCGGGGCCGGTGATGGCCGGCACCTGCGCCTTCGAGATCGCCGTGCGCGGCCACGGCTGCCACGCGGCGATGCCGCACCAGGGCGTCGATACGCTGGTCGCCGCCAGCCAACTGGTGCTCGCCATGCAGACGGTGGTCGCGCGCAACCTGCACCCCTGCGAAGCGGCGGTGGTCAGCGTGACGCAGATGCACGGCGGCGAAGCGTGGAACATCATCCCCGACGACGCCGTGCTGCGCGGCACGATCCGCACCTTCAAGCCGGAAGTGCAGGACCTCGTCGAACGCGCCATCGAGCGCCTGTGCAGCGGCATCGCCAGCGCCTTCGGCGGGCAGATCACGGTGAATTTCGACCACCGCTATCCGCCGACCGTGAATAGCGTCGCCGAGACCGAACTCTGCCGCCGCGTCGCCGGCGAACTGTTCGGCGCCGACAAGGTGCGCCGCGACGAACTGCCGTCGATGGGCGCCGAGGATTTCGCCTACATGCTGCGCGAAAAGCCCGGCTGCTACGTGTGGCTCGGCAACGGACCCGGCACCGGCGGCTGCACGCTGCACAACCCGCACTACGATTTCAACGACAAGATCCTGCCGCTCGGCGTAAGCTACTGGGTAAAACTGGTCGAGGCGGCCCTGCCGCCGGCCGGCGACTGAGCTGTAAAAGCGCGCGCCGGAGCGGCCGATAACTTGCGCCAGAGGAGGAGAATGATCATGGAAGCTGACCGCAACGCGATATTGGCCTTGCTCGAAGAACACAAACTGTTTCCCCGCCTGCTGGCGGAGAAGTATCCACACGTTCTCACCAACATCATCGCCGCCTGGGATTCGCCGGCGGCGAGCGAAGCCTGCTTCCAGGGCCTGATGCTGGCCGACCCCCGGCGCAAACAGGGCTTCCCCGACGCGGCGATGACCGAAATCTTCGCCCTCGCCAAATTCCACGACACTATTTACCCGAAGCCGGCGAGCTCGCCATTCGACATCTGGAGCCGGGCGCAGGAACTCTCGCACTCCAGACCCGGCCAGACGGACGAAGCCATCTAGCGACGCTGCCCGCAGCCTATATCCGGCGGCGGATCGCGGCGCTCGCCGCATCGACGGCGACCGACAGCGCCAGCATGGCGGCGATCACCGTGCTCGCCTGCGCGTAGTGAAAGAGCGAGAGCTCGACATAGAGCAGTTGCCCCAGCCCGCCGGCGCCGACGAAGCCGAGGATCGCGGCCATGCGGATGTTCATCTCCCAGCGATAGAGCGCGTAGGAAACGAGTTGCGGGCTCACTTCCGGCAGCGTGCCGTAGAAGAAGGCGGCGACCGGCCGCGCGCCGGCTTCGAGCAGCGCGTCGCGCGGCGTCGGCGGCGTGTTCTCCAGCGCCTCGGCGAACAGGCGGCCGAGCACGCCGCTGGTGTGCAGCGCCAGCGCCAGGATGCCGGCGAAGGGGCCGAGGCCGGCGGCGAGCACCATCAGCGTCGCCCACACCAGCTCGGGCACCGAGCGCAGCGCGTTGAGCGCGAAGCGCGTCGCCTGCTCGAGCATTCGGCCGTAACGGCCGGACGCCGGCAGCGCGAGGAGCAGGCCCGCGCCGGCGGCGAGCAGGCTGCCGAGCGCCGAGATCGCCACCGTCTCGAGCGCGCCCTTGCCGACCTTCGCCAACCAGTCGGCCGACAGATCAAGTGGGAAAAACGACAGGAAGAACTCGGCCATCGAACGCGCCGCCTCGAGGGTGAGCAGCGCCGAGAGGCCGAGGTCGAGCCGGACGAAGCTCGCCGCGATGGCGGCCGCCAGCAAGGCGCACCAGGCCAGCGCCGACGGCCCGAAGGCGCTGGCGCCGCCGCGCGTCCCGGCGGCGCCGACCTGCCGGCGCAGCAGTCCGGACAGCGCGTCGGCGGCGAGCACGAGAACGAGGAAGGTGAGCAGGATGCTCGCCGCCTCGCCGCCGTTGAGCATTTTCATCGACTGGTCCATCAGCTGGCCGAGACCGCCGGCGCCGACGAAACCCATCACCACCGAGGCACGGATCGCGCACTCCCAGCGATACACCGTGTAGGACGTCAGCTCCTGCGCCGATCCCGGCAGCAGGCCGTAGAGCAGCGCGTGCAGGCGGCTGGCGCCGGCTTCGAGCAGGGCGCGCGCCGGCCGCGCATCGCCCGATTCGAGGATTTCGGCATAGACCTTGGCCAGCATGCCGCCGTAGGTCAGACCGAGGGCGAGCACGCCGGCCGCCGGCCCGAGGCCGAAGACGCGTACGAAGACGAGCGCCCAGACGAGTTCCGGGATGCCGCGCAGGACGACGAGCAGCATGCGCAAACCGGCACGCAGCGCTTCGCCGCGCCGCCGCCCCGGCCCCGGACCGATGCGCGATACCGACAGCGCGTGCGTCGTGGCCAGGGTCAGCGGGAGCGCAATGAGAAAGGCCAGCGCGATGCCGGCCGTGGCGATGGCCAGCGTCTCCAGCGTCGCACGGCCGAGATAGGCGAGGAACTCGCCGCCGCTTGCGGGCGGCAGGAAACCCGCCAGGAAATTGCCCATGACGCGCAGATTGTGCTTATCGAACAGGGCCAGCGGATGGAACTCGCCGACCACCAGCAGCGGCCAGAGCACGACGAGGGCGACGAGCAGGCCGACGGCCCGCCCGCGCGCGGCCGGGTCGCGCGAATCTTGCCCGGCGCGCATCAGCAACAGGCGCTGCGCCGCGCCGGATCGGCGCCGACGGTATGCGCGGCAAAGCGCGGTTCGGTGGCCAGGGTCGGCAGTTCGGCGCCTTCGGTGGCGTAGAGATCGCGCAGCAGAGCTTCGTCGACTTCGCCGGTCGGCCGGTCGAAGGCGATGCGCCCGTCGCGTACGCCGACGATGCGCGGGAAGCAGGCCAGCGCCAGATCGACGGCATGCAGGCTGGCGACCAGCGTCGCGCCACGCGCCTCGGCGTCGGCCGTGAGCACCTGCACCGTGTGCAGCGCAAGCGCCGGGTCGAGCGCCGAAACCGGCTCGTCGGCAAGCATCAGTTGCGGCGCCTGGTAGAGCACGCGGGCGATGCCGACGCGCTGCAGCTGGCCGCCGGAAAGGCGGTCGTTGCGCTCGAAGACGCGCTCGCCGAGATCGAGGCGCGAGAGCGCTGCGCGCGCCCCGGCGATGTCGAGCGGATAGAGCAGCGAAGCGAGGTTTTTCCACCACGGCCATTGCCCGAGGCGCCCGGCGAGCACCGCGGTCAGCACGCGCTGGCGCGGCGGCAGCGGCGGCGCCTGGTGCGCGACGCCGATGCGCACGCGCAGGCGGCGCAACTCGCCGGCCGACAGCGTCCACGGATCGGCGTCGAGCAGATCGAGGCGACCGGCCGTCGGGCGCAAGGCGGCGCCGAGCACGCGCAACAGCGTCGTCTTGCCGGCGCCGGACGGGCCGATGATCGCGATGCGCTCGCCGGCCCGCGCCGCCAGCGTCACGTCGCGTAGCGCGACGAAGCCGTTGGCGTGGGTCAGCGAGACGTTGTGCAGCGAGAACAAGCGGCTTACTTCAGCAGACCGGCCGCCTTGGCTGCCGACTCGATGCCCTCGTAGTTCTCCTTTTTGGTCGGGATGAACTTCGCGGCGCGCTGCAGACCGAGGATTTCGGCGTGCTCGGGGTTCTTCGGATCGAGCTTCAGGAAGGCGTCGAAAATCTTCTTGACCAGCGCCGGATCGAGATCGCCGCGCACCGTCCAGTTGTAGTCGAAATACGGCGGCGTCGTGGCGATCACATGCACCTTGGGATCGACCTTCTTCTGCTCGACCAGCTTCTCCCACACCGAGGCGTTGAGCACGCCGGCGTCGGCCTTGCCCGAGGCGACGAAAGCCACCGTCGCGTCGTGCGCGCCGGAGAAGGCGACGTTCTTGAAATCCTTGTCGGCGTTGATGCCGTCGCGCATCAGGAAGTAGCGCGGCATCAGGTGGCCCGAGGTCGATGACGGCGCGCCGAAGGCGAAGGTCTTGCCCTTGGTGTCGGCCAGCGTCTTGATCGTCTCGTCGGCGGTGATGAACTTGGAGGTGAACTTGGCATCCTCCTCGCGCTGGACGAGTGGGATCGCCGTACCGCCGGTGCGGATCTTGGCCTGCACGAAGGTGAAGCCACCGAGCCAGGCGAGGTCGAGTTTTTTGGTGGCCAGCGATTCGACGACGGCGGCGTAGTCGGAGACCGGAACGAAGGAGACCGGCATGCCGAGTTCCTTCTCCAGATACTTGCCGAGCGGCGCGAACTTGCGCTGCAGCTCGGTCGGCGCTTCGTCGGGGATGGCCGAGACGCGCAGGACTGTAACGGCGTCGGCGGCGAAAACCGTGTTGAAACAGGTGGCGGCCAGCGCGCAAACGAGCGCGCCCTTGAGCGCCAGACGGCGCGAGGACTGGATCATGACAACTCCCTTGAGGAACCCGCCGCGGCACGGAGTCTGCCGCAGCTTGCACGCAGCGCCGAATCCGAAAAAACCCGGCGCCACTACGTTAAAAATCAAAGCGGTACTCAGACCGCGGGCGGACTATAACGGGGTGGCTGGAATCGATCAAGCGGCCGGTGAGCGGCAAGGCGCCATCGGGCTTGACCGGGATTGCCCTTACCGCGCACCATCACCGGCGTGCCCGGCCTCGATCGGCGTGCGCAATGTTTCGGAAGCCTTCGACCGAACCCATCCCGATGGGGAGACATTCATGCTTTTACCGACGCCCCCGCAAGCCGTCCTGATCGATCTGGCCGGCGTCCTGCACATCGACGACGAAGCGCTGCCAGGTGCCGCCGATGCCCTTCTCGCCTTACGTGCCAGCGGCCTGCCGATCCGCTTCCTAACCAATACGACGCGCAGCCCGCGTGCGCAGATTGTCGCCAGGCTGCGGCAGATGGGTTTCGTCATCGCGCCGGAGGAAATCCAGACAGCCGTTCTGGCCACCCGCAAGCTGGTCGAACAGCGCGAACTGCATCCGCACTACCTGGTTCATCCGGACATTGCCGACGAAATCGGCCGCAGCCACGCCGAACCCGACGCCGTCGTGCTGGGTGACGCCGGACAACACTTCGATTTCGAGTCGCTCAACACGGTTTTCCGCCTGCTGATGCAGGACCTGCCCTTCATCGTCATGGCGCGTAACCGCTATTTCAGGGAGAAGGACGGCCTGACGCTGGACATGGGCGCCTTTGTCGCCGGACTCGAATACAGCAGCGGCCGACAGGCGGAAGTCGTCGGCAAGCCGGCGGCTCCTTTCTTCCTGACTGCCCTGGACGAACTCAGCGTCGCCCCGGCGCGGGCGGTCCTGATCGGCGACGACCTGGCGGACGATATCGGCGGCGCCCAGGCGGCCGGTATTCCGGGAATTCTGGTGCGTACCGGAAAATTCCGGGCGACGGATGAAACGCAGCCGCACATCAGACCGGCCGCGATCGTCGACGACTTCGCGGCGGCGGTCGCCAGGCTGCTTGGCGGCGGATGATTGGCCATGACGCCGACGAGCGCGGATCGATCCGGGTGGCGCCGCTGATCTTCGGTGCGCATTGATCTTCGGTCCGATTCGCGGCATGCTTTCCAGGTATCGCCAGGCTCGGCTGAGCGCGACGAAAAACCCATGACGACGAACCAAAACCAATCCACCGGATCGGACGCGAAGATGGAACTAGAACAGTTGCGTGATCAAACGTGTGCCAGCCTGGCCTTGCTGGTTCCGCAATTGGAGGAAGACGTTTCCCGGCTGGTCGATGAATGCCTGGCCGACGCCAGGAAGACGTTCCGCAACGAATTCATCTGCCAGCTCAGCCCCGCCGCCTGGGCCAAGATTACGCTCATCTACTTCAAGCACTTCCTCGATACCGGCTGCGACGTTTCGGTCGCCGAGATCGTCGCCACCGTCGTGCGCGACTCGATCAACACCAGCCGCATGGACATGCTGACACTGCAGCTCGCGCAGCAAAAAATGGATGCGCAGGCGCCGTCCAAAAAGTCGCCGTCGCTCACCGTCGTCAAGGGCTAGGCCCGCTCGCCCGATAGCGCTCGGCAACCTGGCGGGCGCCGCTGCGGCTCAGACCCTCAGACCCTCAGCCCTTTTCGCCACCTTTCATGGCGCCCTTCGGCGTCATGACCATCCCCTTCTTTTCGTAGAGCAGGACCGGCGCGCAGCGCTTCGCGTCGTGGTAGATGCCGACGCAGTCGAGGCACTGGAAGCAGGCGTCGTAGCGGATTTCACCGGTGGGCTCGATGGCGTCGTAGGCGCATTTGGCCTTGCAGCTCTGGCACGGTTTGCCGCACTCGGCGCGGCGCGGCAGCCAGTCGAAGCGGCGCAGGCGCCCGCCGAGCGACATCGCGCCGCCGAGCGGGCAGATGAAGCGACAGAAGAACTTGTAGTAGAAGGCGCCGGCCAGCAATAAGCCAACGGCCCAGGCGACGAAGGGCCAGCTGCGGTCGAAGCCGAGCGTGACGGCCGTCTTGAACGGCTCCACCTCGTTGAGCGTTTCTCCCTGCGTCGGGAGCAGGACGGCGGCGCCGACCAGGAGGGAGAGGATCAGGTAACGCCCCCACTCCAGACGCCGGGCGACGGCCAGCGGGATGTGCAAGCGCGGCACGCGCAGCTGGCGGGCAAGCAGGCCGACGAACTCCTGCAACGCGCCGAACGGGCACAGCCAGCCGCAGAAGGTGCCGCGCCCCCAGATCACGAAAGTGATCGCGGTGAAGGCGATCAGCAGCAGCGAAATCGGGTCGTACAGATAGCTTGCCAGGCCTGTCCCGGCCTTCAGCGTCTTGATCGCCCCGGTGATCTGCACGATCGACAGCTGCCCTTGCGCGTACCAGCCGATATAGACCAGCGTGAAGGCCAGGAAGCCGAGGCGGAAGATGCGCAGGCGGCGGGCATCCAACGAAATCCAGCGCGGCCGCGCGAGAACGACGCAGAGCAGGACCAGCGCAAAGCCCAGGACCGCAAGGTCGACCCAGCGGTCTTTCCAGGCCAGCAGCCATTCCGGTGTCGGTTCCGGGGGATAGGCGAACAGGCTGGCGGGCGGCCGGTAGGAGAGCGTGAGCTGCCGGGAAACCCGGGTTGGCAGGACGGTGCCTTTCGCCCGGGTGGTGGTCAGAATCAACTCCAGCGGACTGGCCGGGTCGAGACTGGCCGTGGCATTGACGCCGAACAGGCGCGAGGCATTGAGTTCAGAGGGGCCGGCAACGGTCCTGGGCTCGAAATCCTGGTCGCGCAAATCCAGAAAGGTGGCGTTCTGGCTCATCGCCAGCCGGGGCGACGGGGCGCCCGGAATGAAATTGTCGTCGACGATCGAATGGCGACCGGCGGAAGCGATCCACCACAGGTGCCGGTTGTCGAAGTTGCGCGCCATGACGGTCTGGTACTGGGCGTCGCCGAGAATGGCGCGGCCGATGGTCGGCGCGTTGAGGTAAGCGACGTAGAGATCGACGAAAACCTCGTCGGGGTGGGCGAGCGCTTCGTCGTCCACCCCGGCGCCGTCGGATCCGGCAAACAGCTTCTCGACCTCGGCATTGCTCACGCGCAGATGGCCGACCATGCCCTTCTTGAGCATTTCGGCGAAGCTCACCGGCTCGTAGACATCGGGCAGCACATGCGCCGTAGGGCCGCTTTTCTTGCGGTCGGAAAAACCGAGCCTGGCGCGCGCGACCTCGCTCGCGGCGCCGAGCACGGTCTGGTTGACGATGCGGATCGAACTGGTCGCCCGGGAGATGCCATCGAGCATCGCCACGTCGCCCTTGTTTGAAAAACCGGTGTGGTTACTGGCAGCGGCCGTGGCGATCAGGAAGGGCTGACGCAGATTGCGCCCGACGTACTGGGCGATGAAGTCGCGCAGCGGCGTATCGCCCTGGCCGCCGAGGTCGCGAAAGGTGAATACCGGTTCGCGCTGGCGCAGCAGTTCGACGTCGACGAAGTTCCCTTTGCGATCGATCGTCACCAGGAAATTCATCGGCGTCCCCTCGAAGCCGGGAAGCGGCGCCAGATCAATCGATTCGAACGCGTAAGCCACCGGCCCGGCCTCCTGCTCCAGCGAACTGGTCAGCGGCCAGGCGGGTATGTCGCTGAGTTTTTCCTGCACCTGATAGGGATGCCTGAAACGGCGTTCGATGTCGGCTTTTTTCAGATCGCCGGCCAGGGTCAGATTGCTGGCCAACAGCATCAGCGCGGCTATGGCCAAAGCTGCCAAAGCGCGCATACGCCTGGCGGTGAGGACTGTCAGCCGGCTTGCGCAGTCCGAGGTGCGGTGACACATGATTTTCTCCGTCGATCCTTGCAGCCGATCGACGGCCGCCGTGAGAGCGATCGTGGCATTCCACGCGATCACGACCAAGGGCAAATTGCCCGCGATAAAAAGGGCAGGAGACCGAAGGCCATGCGCATTGACAGCCGGCTTTTACGCCATATGCTAAAGCCATAGTTGCGCTTGCCGAACCCGCCCGGGGCTGGCCCGCCCGGGACAGCGGCTTTGTTCGCATCTTCATTGCAAGGAGACTCGAGGTGAAGCATTCATCCGCATTTCTCGCCGCGCTGCTGATCCTCGGATCGTCCGTGCTCGCAGTCCAAAACTCGCACGGCAGCGACGACGGACGCGGCCTCCACCGGCAGGCCGACAAGGATTCCGTCACGATCTCGGGCGTCTCATCCGGCGCCGCCATGGCCGTGCAATACGCTGTCGCGAACTCGGCCTCGATCGCTGGCGTCGGGACCATCGCCGGGCCCGCCTGGGGTTGCGCTGGCGGCAAGTTCTCGACGGCGCTCGATGGCTGCATGTGTGGCCGCCAGGCTGTGGATTCCAGATTCAGCGATGCCGTCAAGATGGCGCACGGCGGCGCGCTGGAGATGTTCGACGCGATGGATCCGCACACGGGCAAGCCCAAGGCCCTCCTGCGCTCCTACGTTTTTCACAGCCCGGCAGACATCACAGTCGTTAAGGAATCGGGACAAACGTCCTCCAGATTCCTGCGCGATTTCACCGGCCAGTCACCAAAGGAGGACCGGGGCAACAAAAGTGACCACAGCAACCAGGCCGGCCACGGCATCCTCTCGCCCTACGGGACCGACTCCTGCCCCGTCAACGGCAAAGAAACGAGCTACGTCCGCAACTGCCGGAAACATGACAATGCCGGAAGACTGTTCCGCGAACTCTACGGAAAAGTGTCGCCCGAAAAGAGCCGGATGAAGATGCCCGGCACCATTTTCGAGGTATGGGAGTTCAACCAGCAGGCGCTGATCGACGAGATGCGGAAAGACCCGCGAACCAATCCCATCGTCGCCTCGGATATGTACCCGCCTCCCCAGCATAGCGAGCAACGGAAGAATTTCGATCTGGCGGGCACCGGCTACCTCTACGTCCCGAGCGCATGCCGCAGCGGCCAGCGCCAATGCCGCGTCCATATCGCGCTGCACGGCTGCAAGCAGGACCCCAGGACTTTCGCCGTGCAGGCCGGCTACAACTACTGGGCCGAGAAATACGACGTGATCGTGGTCTATCCGGCGGTGCAGGCCTACCGTCCGAAAGACCTGGACGAAAGCCAGATCTGCCGGATTTCAAAGCAATGGACGCCCGACGAGTGGAAAATCTTCGATGCTTCGTGGGCCGAAGCCAACTACAACGGCTGTTGGGACTGGTGGGGCTACCTGGACCTCGGCGACGAGAACCTGGAGGGGACGAAGACCCGCTATCTGACCAAGCAGGGGCCGCAGATGCAGGTCATCAAAAAGATCATCGACGCCGTGACGCTGCCGGCTCGCCAGGGATAGCAAGGGGCCGGCTTGTGTTGGCAGAATGTAGGCATCGCGCTGGCATCCAAACGACTACCGCGGACGAGCCTGCAAGGCCGTTCTTACTTCAGCCTTGGCTCGTTCGTGATTCCTCGTTACCATGAGGTAACTCTAGAGGCTATCTAAGTAGTGACAAGGATCAACGTAAATCCAGAAATACTCCACTGGGCACGCGAAACTGCGGGCCTAGACTTGGATTCGGCTGCGCACAAGCTCCAAATTGGGGCGACGCGCAGTCAGACTCCTGCTGAGCGCTTGCAGGCCTATGAGAGCGGTGAAGTGATGCCGACTCGGTCGCTGCTGCTCAAAATGGCCAAGGGCTATCGTCGCCCGTTGCTTGCTTTTTATCTCGCAGAACCGCCTGCAAGGGGAGACCGAGGAGAGGATTTTCGGCGCATATCGGAAGATATGTCGCCTGCGAGTGAGGGACTCGTGGACGCTCTAGTTCGCGATGTAAAAGCACGCCAAAGCATAGTGAGAGCTGTACTCGAGGACGAGGACGAAGCGGAACGACTCACCTTTGTTGGATCGATGGCAATCGATAATGGGGTCGAGGCAGTTGGTGAGTCCATTCAGCGGACTCTCCGATTCGATCTTGCGCAATTTAGGGCTCAGCACAGCGCTGCGGACGCTTTTTCCTATCTAAGGGAGCAAGCGGAATCGGTGGGAATCTTTGTTCTGCTCATAGGTGATCTCGGGAGCCACCATACCGCCCTGTCCGTAAATGCGTTCAGAGGGTGTGCACTTGCGGATCCGATTGCACCCTTCGTCGTCATCAATGATCAAGATGCCAAGGCAGCTTGGTCCTTCACTTTGCTCCATGAATTGGCACACATTTGGTTAGGTCAAACGGGGGTCAGTGCAGCAATCGTGGAAGCTGGCGTAGAGCGCTTCTGCAATGACGTTGCCGCATCGCTTTTGTTGTCTCCGATGGACTTTGAGCTTCTAGTCGTTCCAGACCGGGCGCCCCTCAAAGTTTTAGTTGAGCAACTCAACGCGTTCTCTACGGAGAAGAATGTAAGCCGGACGATGGTCGCTTATCAGCTCTTTAGGCGAGGGGTCATAACTAGCGAGCAGTGGTTTGCACTGCAAGCAGAGTTCCGGAGACTTTGGATGGAAACCCGGACTGATCAGCGATTGGCAGCACGTATGCGTGAGGGAGGGCCAAATTATTTTGTCATCCGTCGTTACCGTGCTGGACGAGCATTAGTGAGTCTTGTTTCTAGAATGACAAAATCTGGAGCGCTGACATCTACAAAGGCCGCAAAGGTTCTCGGCGTGAAACCGAGAAATGTTTTTGACCTAATTTCGGCCGGTAGATAGGGGGGCGTTTTGGTATATCTCCTAGATGCAAACGTACTGATTATTGCCAACCGGCAGTACTATCCAATTGACCGCGTACCCGCTTTCTGGAACTGGTTACTTAGGCAGGGAGCCGCAGGCAATGTCAAAATTGTTGAAGAGGTACTCGACGAATTCATTGGAGGTAATGACGCACTTGCCGAGTGGGCTAAAGAAAAAGCAGTAGAAGACGCCCTGTTGTTCCCTGAGTCCGTCGATGTTTTATTGTTGAGACAGGTTATGAGCGATGGCTATGCTCCTGATTTGACGGACGATGAAATCGAGCAACTTGGTAGGGATCCATTTCTCATTGCGCATGCCCTAAGGAACCCTCGCGACCGGGTTGTGGTGACTCTTGAGGCCTCTAAGCCTAGTCGTCAAAGAGCGAATCGACATGTTCCCGATGTTTGCCGAGCTGTCGGCGTTCAATGTGTTGATACATTCGAAATGACGTCGGCCTTAGATTTTCGGATTTGATCACTGATGCACCAGCAATATGATGTGCAGCAATGAACGCCGAAATTTATGCGGCTGCAGTTAGTGACTGAACTCCAAGAGTATTTGCTTGACAAGCTGAAACGAAAATATCGTGGCAGATGGTTAGCCGCCCGCAATCGCCGACCTGCTGCCGATGACGAGCACCCATTTCCGCCCCCCGCTCCTGCATTACTGCCACTGGACCACCCGCGCCGGCAGCGACTTTTGCCCACGCCTCAATTCTTCGCTGCACCGCTCATCGCGCCTTTCGGCGTCATGACCATGCCCTTCTTTTCGTAGAGCAGCACCGGGGCGCAGCGTTTCGCGTCGTGGTAGATGCCGACGCAGTCGAGGCACTGGAAGCAGGCGTCGTAGCGGATTTCACCGGTCGGTTCGATGGCGTCGTAGGCGCATTTGGCCTTGCAGCTCTGGCACGGTTTGCCGCATTCGGCGCGGCGTGGCAGCCAGTTGAAGCGGCGCAGGCGCCCGCCGAGCGACATCGCGCCGCCGAGCGGGCAGATGAAGCGGCAGAAGAACTTGTAGTAGAAGGCGCCGGCCAGCAGCAGGCCGGCGGCGTAGGCGACGAAGGGCCAGCTGCGGTCGAAGCCGACGGTGATCGCGGTCTTGAAAGGTTCGGCCTCGTTGAGGCTTTCGCCGAGGCGCGGCAGGAACCAGGCGGTGCCGACCAGCGCCGCGAGCAGCACATAGCGCCCCCATTCGAGGCGCTTGGCGAGCGCCAGCGGAATGCGCAGACGCGGCAGGTGCAGGCGGCGGGCGACGAGGCCGACGAACTCCTGCAGCGCGCCGAAGGGGCATAGCCAGCCGCAGAAAGTGCCGCGCCCCCAGACGACGAAAGTGAGCAGCGTAAACGCGATGAGCAGCAGCGAAATCGGGTCGTAGAGGAAGCTCGACAGCCCCTGCCCGGCCTTCAGCGACTTGAGGGCGCCGGTGATCTGGACGATCGACAGCTGCCCCTGCGCGTACCAGCCGATATAGAGCAGCGTGAAGGCCAGGAAGGCGAGGCGGAAGACCTTGAGGCGGCGTGCGTTCACCGAAATCCAGCGCGGCCGGGCGAGGACGACGCTGAGGATGGCGAGCGCGACGCCCATGATGCTCAGCTCCAGCCAGCGCCCCTGCCAGGCCAGCAGCCATTCGGGCAGCGGCTCCGGCGGGTAGGCGAAGAGGCTGCGCGGCGGGACGTAGGCCAGCGTCACCTGCTTGTGCGTGAGGACCGGCAGGATCATGCCCTTGGCGCGCGTGATGGTCAGCGTCAGGTCGAGGCTACGGCCGGGGTCGAGGCCGGCTTCGGCATAGACGCCGAACAGGCGCGAGGCGTTGAACTCGGGCGCTCCCTGGATGCCCTGCGGATCGAAGCCCTGATCGCGCAGTTCGAGGAACAGCCCGTCCTGGCTCATCGCCAGCCGGGAAGACTGGCTGCCGGGGATGAAGCTCTCGTCGACGAGCGGGTAGCGGCCGGCTGAGGCGATCCACCACAGGTGGCGGTTCTCGAAGTTGCGCGCCATCGCCACCTTGTACTGGGCGTCGCCGAGGATGGCGCGGCCGATGCTCGGGGCGTTGAGGTAGGCGATGTAGAGATCGACGAAAACGTCGTCGGGATGGGCGAGCGCGGCGTCGTCCACGCCGGCGCCGTCGGTGCCGGCGAACAGCTTTTCGACTTCGGCATTGGTCAGGCGCAGGCGGCCGACCATGCCGTTCTTCAGCATTTCGGCGAAGCTCACCGGATCATGCACGTCGGGCAGCACCTGCGCGGCCGGGCCGTGCTTGCTGCGCACGGCGAAACCGAGCTTGGCGCGGGCGACTTCGAGCGCGGCGCCGAGCACGCTCTGGTTGACGATGCGCACCGAGGCGGTGGCCTTCGACACGCCGTCCAGCGTCGTCTGGCCGCTGCGCTGCTCGGCCGGGCCGCTGCGGTTACGCGCGGCATTAAGGGCGATCAGGAACTGCTGTTTGAGGTTGCGTCCGGCGTACTGGGCGACGAATTCGCGCAGCGGCCCTTCGCCGAGGCCGCCGAGAAAGACCGGCTCGTGCTGATGCAGCAGCTCGACGTCCATGAAATTTCCCTTGCGGTCGATCGAGACCAGGAAATTCATCGGCGTTCCCTCGAAACCGGGCACCGGCGCGAGGTCGATCGATTCGAAGACGTAGCCGACCGGCCCGGCCTCCGGCTCGAGTTCACTGGTCAGCGGCCAGGCGGCAATTTCGGTCAGCTTTTCCTGGATATGCAGCGGCGCGTGAATGCGGCGCTCGATGTCGGCCTTGCTCAGCTCGCCGGCATGGGCCGCAGGCAAGGCTGCGCAACAGAGCAGAATGAGCAGGGCGAGCCAGCGTCGCCAATCGATGAGTGCCGCTGCTGCGTGCCGAATGTCATGCGCCATTGCCTGAAGTTTTCCCATGTCTCGTTCTCTTGTCGTTTGCTTGCGGTGCGATTGTAGTGGCGCGCCCGCCGCAAGGTGCGGGCCGCAGCCAACGTCGGGCAAAATGCCCGGCCTGCGCCGTGCACGATGCTCATTCGCCCGATCGCGCGGATCGCTAATCTCATCCCATCGCCACCTCCGATGAGAGCACACCATGTCATTACCCACCCTGCTCGCCAGCCTGCTTGCCGCCGTGCTGCTGAGCGCCGGCGGCGCGGCATCCGCCGCCGGCAATCGCTTTTGCGGCGGCGCCGCGTCGCCGGGCGACCCGAGCGACCTGGCCAACGTCGTCGGCGACCAGACGCTGGAATACGCCGTTGCGCAACCGGCCAACATCGTCACCTGCGCCAAGGGCTACCTGCTCGAAAAATGCGGCGACCACGAGAGCGCGCATCGGGTTTTCGACAAGTGTATCGCCGCCGGCTACGCCGGCGCGATGATCTGGAAAGCTTTGCTGCTCGAAGAAGGCGCCGGCGTCGCACAGGACTCGGTGAAGGCCGCCGAGCTGCTGCACCGCGCGGCACTCAGCGACGATCCGGGGTATAGCCGGATCGGCAAGATGCACTACGCCACCGCGCTGCAGCTCGGGCGCGGCGTGCCGAAGGACGAGGCCGAGGCCAGGAAGTGGTTCCAGGCCGCTGCCGCCGACGGCAGCGAGGAAGCCGCCGAGTTCCTGCGCACCGGCTACCACACCGGCCACCGCGAACTGAACGCGCTCGGCGCCGGCATCCCGACCGCCGCGGCGCTGGCCGGAGCGCCGACCGGCGACAACGCCAGCCTGCCACGGCCCGCGCCGGAATCGACTGCGGTGCAGCTGACCAACGCGCCGGCGCCAGTCCCCCGGCCCTTGCCCGCACCGCCAGCCGGGGTCGATGCCACCACGCTGACGGCCGAAGCCGAGGTCAAAGCCGAAGTCCAAGGGCAGAAACTGGACCGGCGCGAGCCCACAGCTTCGTCACCGCTTTCACCCGGCCTGCCGGCCGCCTCCGTCGGACTCGGCCTGCTGCTCGCGGCCAGCTTTCTCGCCGGCATCATCCGCCAGAAGCGCCAAGTGGGCGGCAACAGCGCCGGCCAGCCGGCCCTTTGATCACCTCAAACCAGGTAGCACTGACCATGACCCTCACCCTGAATTTTGGCAACTCGCTGGAAAGCCTGATGTACGGCTTGAGCCAGCTCTTCCTGATGCCCGTGCAGCTGACCATCGCCGCGCTCTTTCTCTATGCCTTCTACGCGCTCGGCACTTTCAGCTGGCAGGCGCTGCAGCGCCGGCGCGGGCAGCCGGCCGGTTTCGAACTGCTGCAGATCCGCCGCGCCGCGCCGCAGCTTTCCTGCGCCGATCTGGAGGCGGTGGCCGTGACGCGCCTTGAATTCGTGCGCATCGTCACCCGCGTCGCGCCGATGCTCGGCCTGGTCGCCACCATGATCCCGATGGGGCCGGCGCTCAAGGCGCTCGGCGAAGGGCAACTGAGCGACGTCGCCAACAGCCTGATGGTGGCGTTCTCGGCGGTGATTCTGGCGCTGCTCGCCTCGGCCATCACCTACGCCATCGCGCATGTGCGCCGGCGCTGGTACGCCAGCGACCTGATGCGCGCCGAGCAAGGCGCAGGAGTCCGGCCATGAGGCTCAGGCTGAACGACGATACCGAGACCGACGATCCCATCCTCTCGGTGGTCAATCTGATCGACGTTTTCCTGGTCCTGATCGCTGCGCTGCTGCTCTCGATCGCCAACAATCCGCTCAGTCCTTTCGGCGCCGACAAGGTCACGCTGATCCGCAATGCCGGGCAGGCGAACATGGAGATCGTCACGCGCGACGGCAAGAAGATCGAACGCTTCCAGGCCGACGGTGCGGCCGGCCAGGGCAAGGGCGTCAAGGCCGGCGTCGCCTACCGGATGGGCGATGGCTCGCTGGTTTACGTGCCGGATTAGCGCCGTTGTCGCGCCGGGCTGCGGCCCGACCGGCCGACACCGCTGCACGTCGGGCAATTTTCCCGGCCGTTTTGCGGCATGCTTCGCACTTATCGACGCTTTCCGCCCCGACCATGCCCGCCACCACCCGGCAACGCCCCCTCGACCTCAAACGCCAACTCATCACCCGGGTCAGCCTGTTCGCCCTCGTCGTGCTCATTCTCGGCACCGCGGTGGCCCTGCTCGAAACCCGCTACCGCGTGCGCAGCGACATCCAGCGTACCGGCCTGACGATCCGCCAGCTGATCACCGACGAGGTCAACCGCAACACCGTCTTCAGCCGGACGCTGAGCGAACTCAACGTCGACCTGACGCCGCTCAAGCCGATCGGCCAGTTGCTCAGCTTCTGCATTGAGATGACCGACATCTACTCGCACGTCGTCGACCGTCGCTGTTTCGCCGATCCGGCGCCGGTGCCCGCAGCGCTGCAAGACCTGATGCGCCGCGTGATCGGCAGCGATGCCGTGTTCCAGGGCAGCATCGGCCAGTACCCCGGCATCACCGTCGGGCAACTGACCGTCACCCCGAACTACGGCAGCGAAGTGCTGGAACTGGCCAAGCGGCTGGGCAATCTGCTCGCCGTGAGCATCATGATCCTGTTCATGAGTTTTTTCGTGTACCGCCCGGTGCGCAATGCCCTGGCCCCCTCGGCGGCCATTCTCGAGACGCTGCGCCGCATGGAGCGGGGCGACCTCGAGGCGCGCATGCCGGCCTTCGCGCTGATCGAGCTGAACCGTATCGGCGCCGGCTTCAACAACCTTGCCGACCGGCTGCAGAGCACCATTCACAGCCAGCAGCGCCTGGCCCACCGGCTGCTCTCGGCGCGCGAAGAGGAACGCCAGCACCTGGCGCGCGAACTGCACGACGAATTCGGCCAGTACCTCGCCTCGCTCAACGCCGAAGCCGCCTTCGCCCGCGAACTGGCCGACGAGGGTATCCCGGCCCTGCGCCCCTGTGCCGACGCGATCGGCAATACCGCCAGCCACATGATGGAAGCGCTGCAGCAGATCCTGCACCATCTGCGCCCGATCGGCCTCGAGGAATTCGGGCTGCTGCGCAGCCTGCAGCAACTGATCGACGGCTGGAACCAGCGCTGCCGGGAAAGCACCGTCTTCACCCTCGCGGCCGACGAGCGTCTCGGCGAGCTGCCGGACGACATCAACGTCAGCATCTACCGCATCGTCCAGGAGAGCATCACCAACGCCGTGCGCCACGGCCGGGCAGCGAACGTGGCGGTCACGCTGCAGCATAGCGGCATGGGACTGATCCTCGAGATCCGCGACGACGGCCAGGGCAGCCCGCCCCCGGCGCCGCGCAGCGAATCCCGGAAATCCGGCGGCTTCGGCCTGCTCGGCATGGAGGAACGCGTGCTGGCGCTGGGCGGCAGTCTGGCGATCCGGCCGGCGGCCAACGGCGGCACCGTCGTCGGCGTCCGCCTGCCGCTGGCCAGCCCGGGCGAACCAAGCGGCGGAGTGCACGCAGAGGCGCACGAAGAATCGCAGGAAGGAGTGCAACCATGATCAACATCCTCCTCGTCGACGATCACGCCGTCGTGCGCGAAGGCTACCGCCGGCTGCTCGAACGCCGGGCCGACCTGCGCATCGCGGCCGAGGCCGGCAGCGCCGAGGAAGCGCTGCAATGCCTGCGCGAAATCACGCCCGACGTGATCGTCCTCGACCTCTCGCTCCCCGGCATGGGCGGCATTGAACTGACGCAACGCATCCTGCAACGCAACCCGGAGGCGCGGATTCTCGCCTTCAGCATGCACCGCGACCCGCTGTTCGCCTCGCAGGCAATCCGCGCCGGCGCCCTCGGCTACGTGACCAAGAGCAGCAGCCCGGACGCGCTGATCCAGGCCGTCTACAAGGTCGCGCGCCGGGAAAAGGTGCTCAGCCCGGATATCGCGCCGGACATGGCCTTCACCCTGCTGCAGGGCGAGAGCAACCCGGCGCGGGAACTCAGCCCGCGCGAGTTCGAGATTCTCCGCCTGCTGCTCGACGGCCTGAGCGTCGAGGAAATCGGCAACCTCCTCAACATCAGCCCGAAAACCGTGCAGAACGGCCACTATCAGATCAAGGCCAAGCTCGGCGTGAAGACCGATATAGAACTCGCGCGGCTGGCGATGAAGCTCAAGCTGATCGGCTAAGGCCGGCGCTTTTGCGCTGCTCAAACGCGGCCCACCGCACGTTGTATTGTTTCGTTACACCTGCTCCAAATCAATACGCTGCGGCAACAGCCAGACGCTGGGAAAAAACGCGCCGCAGCATGTAATTCAACGAGTTAGCAAGCGGTTGGCGGGATGGCATGGCGTTTGCGAATAGGGAAGCAGTCCTGCTGGACTTTCCTATCGACAACCATCGGAGACATCATGATCTACGCAGCTCCCGGCCAAACCGGTGCCACAGTTCAGTACAAAGCCAAATACGACAACTTCATCGGTGGCAAGTGGGTTGCCCCGGTCAAGGGTGAATACTTCGACGTCATCACGCCGATCTCCGGCAAGACCTACACGCAGGCCGCTCGCTCGAGCGCCGAAGACGTCGAGCTGGCCCTCGACGCCGCGCACGCCGCCGCCGACAAGTGGGGCAAGACCGCCGCCGCCGATCGCGCCAACGTCCTGAT
>Ga0307509_10000137_pt1 | contig 108793 bp, 115 predicted proteins | sample 10_EM_MG_FD_202245 | JGI IMG/M metagenome (GOLD analysis project Ga0307509, IMG submission 202245) | Populus trichocarpa ectomycorrhiza microbial communities from riparian zone in the Pacific Northwest, United States - 10_EM | ecosystem: Host-associated > Plants > Roots > Unclassified... | reverse complement strand
AAATCCACCCCTTAGTTACTATGCTGGCTGGCAGCATTGAAGGCCCTATTTTAGACTACGGGCAACGTCCAACCTTAAGTGACGCACTTTCTTGGCAGAAAACCGGATAACACCAAAAAATACGGTATGGTTATGCTCCCCCTTGGGCTAGACCTGAAGCGTTAGCGCAGCCGCGGATGTTAAAAATATGTGTGGTGGGATTGGTTGGTCGAAATTGCGGGGGGTCAGGCAGGGGTTAATTTACCCCTGATACCGGTAAATTTACCGGGCGGTTTATCTCGGGTTTTCGGGTGGGAATTTTAATCTTATCGTATGTTATCTTTGTTATCTGATGGTCGGGCAATAATAATAATACCGCATTATCTGGGTTAAGCTCGCTAAGATGTCAGAATAAGGCGTGAATCACAATTTTTCACAAAAGTAGCCCTTCTCGGTTATATGTTTCATTCATATAAATAAAATGACAAAGGTCTCAAAAGTGACGCCCTGTGGCAAACATTTGTGAAGATTATGCCCTTAAAGGCTACTCCTCTGCTCAAGGAAGCTCGTGTATTTCGCCACACTTTCTTTTGACCTCTTGGAGTGAAAACGAGTTTAACAAGGTAATGCAGTAACTAGACAGAGGCCAAAACACGCAAAAATTGCTGGTTCTCGAACTATCATAATCCGGCTGCTGAAGGAGGAAACAGCATGAAAAAATATTTAAAAGGTAATTTCCTATGATAATGGCACCCGCATAAAAAAGTGTGGGATTTTTTCCTTCAATTCTCCTGCAGCAGTTGGAATATTCTTTCCCTCAGAATACCTGCCAAGACCAGGGTTTTTGCATGGGAAGAATGAGTTGCAACAACGGTTCATGTGCCCGCAGCTCTCAACGAACTCCAGATAGGAACCCGAAATAAAATATATGCAGTGAAACCTCCGATAATTCCACCAGGGGGGGAGTAGCGCAAGGCTGGAAATAAGGGGAGGATGGAAAGAAGAGAGGGGTGGCCGGACAGTACGGGTTTTCGAGTGATATCTCGTGATGGCGAGGAGAAAGGGAAAATTTGTGTAGAATTTGGATATGATGTACAAAGAGCTGAGTAGAAAGTATGAAATAAAATAAGAGAGTGCTGCCAAGGCAGATATAACTAAAGACTGTTTTCCACCATGAAGTATGGCAAGAGACTACTTTTTCTGGAATTAAGGTCGGTGGAATGCTCTGGAAAGGGAAGCTATTATAAGAGGCCTAGAATTTTTAGAGGGATTTCCCATACATCAAATGTCATGACTCTGCAAACACTGGAATTACTAGAGGGTTAGAAGTCTTGGAGGTGGGAAATATCGGAGGTTTCACTGTATTATACTTCAGAGATGCTAAACCCCTTCAAAAATTTCCAAAGCTGAGTTTCAAGATGTCTGTGGAAATATAATAGCTCGGGAACCTGCAATTTTGGTGTGTTTTGGCCTCAGTCTAGTTGCTAAACGACCACAATTGCTTACCGCGTAGCATTCAGAGCTAACCAATCCTAGGCTCGATCCAGGAAACCCTAACCCACTAGTGATCAGTTGATCACACCAAAGAAAGAAAAAAAAATTGTGCACTTCATCCCGACCTTCCTTCCCACCCGGAGACCACCAACGCAATGGATGCAACACAGATATCTACGAAGAAACGGAAGCGAAAGCACAGCAGCAGTAGAGATGCTGATACTGATGGTGCTAAGGATAAAGAGATAAGAAAGAAAGAAAAACTTGAGAGGAAAAAGAAGAAGAAGGAGAAGAAAGGGCAGGGCGAAGATGAGGGAGAATTGGAAGAAGTTCAGGAGGCCGATGGAGAGGGAAGTGAGAAGGAAGTCAAGGCTTTATCGAGTGGAAAACCCGAAACGAGCGGTGGGGGCGGTGGAGGTCGAGGTGGCAGGAATGATGATGGGGAAGAGGAGGAAAATGATGAGGCTGATGAGGATAATACTCTGAAACATCCCGACGCGGACACTAATACTGGATCGAGCGACATTCCACTCAGTTCCTCGCTGTCGCTTCCCATAGTTGGAGAGAGCCCGGTTAAATTCACCGATCTTAATCTCTCTGATGCTACTCAGAAAGCTATCGCGGCTATGGGGTTCGAGAAAATGACAGATGTTCAGAGTCGGACTATTCCTCCGCTGATGGCTGGGAGAGATGTATGAGTGGCTCCTTCGCTCCCCTCTTCATGAGAACTTAAGATTCTAATGGCAAGATATAGGTTCTTGGAGCCGCTAAAACCGGGAGCGGGAAAACACTTGCATTTCTAATTCCCGCTATCGAGATGCTCACTTCTCTCAAATTCAAACCACGCAATGGAACTGGATGCCTGGTGATCACTCCTACCCGTGAATTGGCGTTGCAAATCTATGGCGTAGCGCACGAGCTACTAGAACACCATAGCCAAACGCTCGGGATCGTGATTGGTGGAGCGAATAGGCGGAACGAGGCAGATAAGCTATCCCGAGGGGTTAACCTCCTGATTGCCACCCCAGGCAGATTACTAGATCATCTACAAAACACACCCGGTTTTGTATTCAAGAACCTTAAAGCATTGGTGCTCGACGAGGCGGACCGAATACTCGAAATGGGCTTCGAAGATGAGATGCGGCAGGTTATCAAGATCATACCCTCCCAGGATCGACAGACAATGTTGTTCTCCGCTACGCAGACTACAAAGGTTGAGGATTTGGCGAGAATATCGTTGAGACCTGGGCCATTGTACATCAATGTGGATTATCACAAGGAAGCGTCCACGGTCGAGGGGTTGGAGCAGGGGTACGTCATTTGCGAAGCTGACAAGAGGTTTCTTCTGCTATTCTCGTTTTTGAAGAGATTTAGTAAGAAGAAGATCATTGTCTTCTTTAGTAGTTGTGCCAGTGTTAAGTACTATGCTGAGTTGCTGAATTATATCGACTTGCCGGTACTTGACCTCCATGGAAAGCAGAAGCAGCAGAAACGGACGAATACATTTTTTGAGTTCAAGAATGCAGAGAAGGGGACTTTGATTTGTACCGATGTTGCTGCGCGTGGGCTTGATGTTTGTTTCTCTGATATCTCCTTCGCTTTTGGTTCCCTGGGCTAATTGGATTTGCAGATTCCGGCAGTAGACTGGATCGTGCAATTCGACCCTCCGGATGATCCGAGAGACTACATCCACCGAGTCGGTCGAACAGCCCGTGGATCTGGCGGGAAGGGTCGCTCGCTAATGTTTTTACAACCAAACGAAGTCGGCTTCCTAAAGTATCTCAAGGAGGCTCGTGTTCCGGTCGTCGAGTTCGAATTTCCGGCGAAGAAGCTGGTAAACGTTCAATCTCAATTGGAAAAGTTGATTGGGAAGAATTACTACTTGAACGGAAGTGCAAAGGACGGGTATAAGTATGCCCTTCAATTCCCTACACCACTCGGGAGAGGGGAGGGGGATGGGATGGGTGATGAGAAAGAATTTGGTCCGTGTATACGAAGCGGATTAAGACCCCGCGGCATGAGTTGTCCAAATTGCCCTAGCGGGCGCCTCTGATTCGCCTCTTCCTCTTCCTCTCTCTCACCTCTTCTATTGAAACAAATGAACCTGCTAACAAGGATGGCGAAAGGTCGTACCTCCAAGCCTACGCCTCCCACTCCCTCCGCACAGTATTCGATGTGCACAAGCTCGACCTCGTCAAGGTTGCCAAAAGTTTCGGTTTCTCTACGCCTCCAAAGGTGGATATTCAATTAGGATCCGCGCGGGATAAACGGCCGTCGCAGAGGAGGAGTTACGGCCCTAGGGGCGGGGGTGCGAGGAGGCGGAGAGATAGTTAACCGGTTTGGGGGTGCGGCGGCGAGGGGAATTGGGAGTGTAAGATAGGTTTTATGGGTGGATCCTTTATGGGAAATTAATATCCTCCATGTGTGTGGCTGATAATGCTTGTCCCGGGCAAGAGGTGTTGGGAAACAGGGGTTCGCAAAATATATGGCAAAAAATCCGTGCGTATCACAAATTCACCGCTTGTATTTCCGGATATTTGCTGCCTGGGACAAGTGGCTGGGCTGTTTGTACGGCAGTGGCTTTAACGGATAAATCTGAATTCTTCTTATGCAGTTTGAGTTTTTATTTTGGTCTTTGGGGTGACGTTTTGGTCATGCATAATCACTCGCCTCTTTTCCCTAGGACTTGAATGAAACGATCTCGCTCTTGAGGATACCGTGGCTTGTAATGTTGATATATTAAAAAGGCGTTTGGCGCGCCGCACCCTACACCATACGAACCAACTCGCAATCCCCACTTCCCACCGTTGCCTGGCGTCCACTGGATGTCAACATATCACCAACAAAAATCCATGGCTTTTTTTTTTTTGCCAAGGCTGGGCCTAGCCTTATGTTGCGGGCTACCGCGCTAAAAAAAGGGTTGAAATGTGCAATTGAGGAGGGATCTCGTGTCTCAAATGCAGTTCAGGGAATATGCATTTTTGTTTTGCAGGAGCTGGGATCGGGTTTTGGGTTTGATATTGTCCGATTGGGTCGGTGTGGGTGCTGGGTGGTGGGGTGGGTATATATATCCCTCCGATCTTTCACCGTTCTCTCCCTTTCGCACCAAGAATGGGCAAAAGCTGTACTTTTTTAATTGTTTGCATGATATCTCTCAGCAGAAACCAGATCTCCCCTTTTCCCAAATTTCTGATTTAAAGCTTGTTTTATCTGTATAATGTCTTATCGTTAATTTCAAGTATACTCATCACCAACTAAAGGTCTCACTGGCTTGTAAAGTTCTATCATTGCTTGAAAGTCATTATTTTTTATTAGTTTGCTAAAGTAAAGGTAATTGCCCCAGAAACCACTTGCCGGCAATCTTCCAATCTTTGGTGAGCTGTACTGTGATGATGAAGTGTCGGGGGACTCTGTAAATAACTGGAGGATAGTCTTGATGTATATGTGTAACTATTTAGGTGGTTTTTTTTTTGAAAGTTTTCCATAAAGGTTGGTTAGAGGAACTTGGGTAAAAACCCCTGAAGAAGGGCGCTTTTTAGTTTATTATAAAAGGTGTCCGATCACGGAAACTTTTGATTTGTCACTTTACAGACTGCATTTGGAACTGCATTTCTTAACACAAGTAAGCACAAAGGAAAAATGCTGTTCTGGCGGGTGCTATGAACTACCTTTTGGGCCGGGGGATCTCCATTCTGATGTAAGTTAGTTTGAAATGGAAGAGTTATAAAATTTGCACCCTGGGCCCCCTCGGGATAATTAATTCGTTAAAGCCTTTGCAGACTCCCTTTTCCCTCATGCAGAGATGACTGAGTAGCGAGTGATGACTTGCGAGGCCTAACGCCTGCCTTGGTCTTTCCAATACTCTCGGGGGGGGGTTTTTTTTTTTGCCGGGTGTTTCGTAAACCTTCCAAGCCTTATTTCGCTTTCCAGCCTTGTCGACAAGAACAACATCCCCCCGGACCTACCCAGACAGCGTTAAGTCCTACGATACAGATCCCCCAAATAATAGCGGCTATGATACCTCTCTGACAATAGCGTCGTGCTCTCTGGGGATTCCCAGCACTCACTCTGAAGTTCTTACCTTTTCAGATTTGGGCTTTTCCGGGTCTGAAATTTTCAAGAGCTAGTGTTGCCCGAACAGAGTGAGATGTGTCCCAGCTTTTATAGTCAGGAGTCCACTGATAGGCAGTATCTGGGAACGTGTCTTGGAAGCCGGGGTGTAACCTCGCCGGTATGGTAGTCTGTTTTTTCTTCTTCTTTCAAGCCTAGCAAAATCCACCCTATTGTTGAGAACTCGAGGCCGAGTTAGATGCCAACGCTCCTTTCAAGAGATCTATGACCCATCTCTTATTATTATTATTATTATTTTTGTCGCCCCGGCTGTGTCTAAAAAATATACTCACCATCTCCAGCTACCTAAACGCCCCCGAAACAATAGCAGTAACCTCTCCAAATATTACATCACCCTCATAGTGTATGCCTCAGCACACTCCATAGTTCTAGTCTTATTCAACCGACAGTTTGGTGGAGTGGTGGTTGTCCAGTTCAATGTCTACCGGTTTGACATGTCTAGTATGATAGTCTTTTTGATGCCGAGCTCGCGCTCACCGTCATTACTCGCCCACTACTTGGGTGCGGATTAATTATTTGGATGCTGTGGCAGCCAAAAGCTACGGTTGCAGCATAGATATCAATCTCACCCTGTCCCAATCTTTGCTCGTAATTCTCTAAGGGCTGTAAAGGCCGCCAGGTCCGTACGTGCCACCAATGCAATTCTCCCAGGACCTAGGAGAACCTGAGATACAAGTACCTTTGTGTGAAAGAAAGGACTCCAGGGAGTTTTCCGACTGAGTGGGTTGGCTGGTTGAATTGGGCCACAGAAGCTACAGAATACTAGCCTTGAGTTCCTGGATAGTTTACTGTTTTTCCGAATTTCCGAATTTCCGAATCTTTAAGGGGGGCATTTTTCCGATTTATCGGAGGTTAAGAGTCTATAGATTCAATAGTTTTTTATTAACAGATTAATAGGGAATTGCCGCTAATCTAGGCATATGGACACTCACGGTATTACCATCCGGAGGTTAGCCAACTCAACTCGCCCATCTGGCATTACATCCTGACTAGCAAAGCCCCGGTTGAGACCTCGAGCGTTGCAATTTTCCCCTCTAAGCATTAACCCACTAGAATGGTTTCCATGGATGTGGTGTTTTTCCCATATGGAATTTCCCTTTCTATCTCGCACTCAACCTACCTGCTTTTCTAGAGCTATAGAGCTTGTGGTAGTGGAGTCTGCTTCTGGCATGCGGGAAGGAAAAAACGAAAGAGTAATGTTAGGTCGTAGTCATATCGGAGGAGCCTGGTCGAGAAAATCTAGGTAGTGAATAGTTTCTGGGTAGATAGTGATGGGGTATATTATTATAATAGGCCGGGGCAGCCCCAACAACGTCGAGGGAGTTAGGAACGATTTGCTCCATTTACCACTAGTCTGTGGCCTTAAGCCCGGCTTGCCAAGGAGTTCTCATTCTTGCTAGACGCTGGTACTTGGAACGGAAGACGGGGAAGGTCTAGTTAGATGGTCCATGAGGTAATTAGATCGTGCTTTCTAAAAAGTTGTATATACAGTGCATAATAGACCAGTACCGCTCGGGTGTGTACGTGGTTTTTATATCCTAATGTATGGCAGTAATGAGCGCGTCACTTCTGTAGATAACCTCTCACTGAAGACATCTATTGGTGTCTACCAACCAACAACTCGGGAGGAGATACACCACCCAGCCATTAAAATCCCGAAATCGGTGATTCCAGTAGGATAAGTATTAGTTCCCAAGTTTACCTTTCATGAAATACCCAGCTGGCGCAGTGGTTAAACCTTCTGTCGCAATTAGCGGGAGCCCAGGAGTTCAATCCGTGCTGACAATCAGTTATTATTGAACGATCCGTCATGTAGGGCAGGATAATTGGAAAATCCTGCTCTATGGGGACTGGGAGATTGAAGAACTTGGCCCTTCATTAATAGGGCTCTGGGGTTTAACAATCCTGCTACGAGGTGGTAGAATCCGGCTCTAGACCTTAAAAAAGGTTGGCGATCGGCGGGTAGCAGAAGCAGACGGGAGGTTGGCGGGAATCAAAAAAAAGAAAAAAATAAGAAAATAAGAAGAAAACAAGAAGAAAATAGGAAGAAGAAAAAAATAAATACAAAAAAAAACATTTACTTTTGTCTTGGGAGGCGGCTGTTGGCTCTAAGGCTATAGCTATTCTAGTCGTTTTCGCTTTGGTGAGACACCCTCTCCTTATATATTGCTTTGTAAATATGTCTCCTCCTTCAGCAACGCAGGTATAGATAGCGCCTGGTGGAAGACGTAAGATTGGCATATGCCGGACCGGTGCAGCTAGGATAAGCACATGATGTTGAAATAAGATCCCCCTGGCACTGTACCAACGTGGCACCTTAGTATCTTATTGGGTTATTAGACGAATAGATTGCACTTCTCAAATTCGTAGTATAGTGCCTAAGAAAGTACCGCCCGAGTGATGTAGGAAATCTACCACAGATACCCGAATACCCTGCCAGGGCACAGCTGTCTATTGCACTAAAATAAATAAGGCACTACCACGGGCAGACGACCCACCTCGCTCCCTCCGCCCAAACAAATTCAAAGACCGCAACCACAAACAACCCAACCCAACCCACAAAAACACCCCCGGCTCAAATTAATTTAGCTCTCCAATCCACAATCCACATTTACAAACCAATCTCCAGCTCTTCAAAACACTCATCTCCCCCAACCTCCCAAAGGTGGTTGTCAACACCGTGAGGGTCCTTATATGACTGCAGACAGAGCGGGCACTCACACCGGGCACCATTCTTCCGGCTATGCAAAATAGCAAGCGAATTGCGCATAACAATGTCCAGATCGTCCCAGCTTCGCGCCAGACGCTCCCAGAAGGCTGTTTCCCATCATGTCACACTCTTGGCGGATCTCCGCAAGTGTTGGTACATATCAACCAGCCGAGTCTCACAGCCGGCGGCAGGCAGCGAACCCTTCCAAAAGGAATACCCGATCATCCGAGGTCCTCAGCATGGGGCGCCGGCAGCGGGAATCTTTTGGGCGGGGCTCTGATAGGCATCGCCGGCCACCCGTCCCGGACCCGGATGAAGCCGTCCCATGCTTGCCGTTCCGCACAATAGTCAGCGTGCTAGTAAAGGGGCTGCTAGCGACGACTCTTGCGCCGCCAATGCTGGGGCGCGACAGGAGAATGCTCATGTTTAGATGTAGGAATTCAGCCCACCGAGGGATCGTCTTGTCGTCAAAAATCGGCAGATCGGGCCTATTCGCGGCATATAGCCCACACTGTAACAAGCGGAATAGACCGCCGTCCTGGCGGTTGTCATGTTCATGGTCCCCCGTGCCAGATCTCAATCTGACGAGGCAATACAACCCCTCCGGCTTATTCCTCTAAGGCGGTGAGGTGGTCGGCGGGGTCTCTAGAATGGCCCTGTTCCGTATGGAAGGCTACCAATTCTTGTCCTGGTTAGTAACGTGCCAAGGAAACGGCGTTCAAGATGCTAATTGGTTGATATCAGCCAGCTTTCCAACCACGTCCAGTAGAAGGTGTCCAAGGCGGAAAACCCGGCTCATCACCACTTTTTTTCCTGCAATCCTGATTGGTTGTATCATCCAGATTTCCAATCACGACCCCAAGAGCGGTTATCCAGGGATCGGAATCCTAGATACGATCTGTCGGAGCATAGGGACATTCTTGAATACCATCACGACTGCTAAATGAGAGCAATGCTGGGAAAAAGAACAGCATAGTAGCTACCCAGCCTCTGAGGCGGGAATTGCGGGTGGTTTTCAAGGTTCATTGTACACACGCGGCGAGTAGAAGTCCTCGGATAATGGGCGCGACCATAATTCTACTATGCTACACGCAACGATGACAATACCACAGCGACTCAAATCGGTACTACAATCAAAATGGAAGGCCTTATTATTAGATCCCATGCTAGAAGGGGCCCAAATATACAGGCCTCAGTACTAATAGTCATTATAGTTGTAGTTGCGATGGTAATCTCTATGATGGTCCTCATGATGGTTGAATTTTGCGGAGGATTGTGGTTGCGCCCGCTGTTCGAGGACTTATTCTCGCCGCGAGCATTCCTTCTCCCTTTTATGGATTTCGTGTTTACGAGTATCTCCTTGACTGGTGAGAGGGTGGAAAATGTTATACCGCCCCTGTCATGTCTCAGACGCAGATGAGTAAGGTACATTATTCGGTATTCTCTAGTGATGATACGCATAGGTCTGATCATATTGTTAATATTAGCCATGGTCTGAAGTTTGCACATCTGCGAATTTGTAGTAATTAACGAATGCTGCTTATTAACCTGTGTCTCAAAAACTGACAATGGCGGTATAGAATTTTCCACTGTCGCACCAGTCAAGGAGATACTAACACCGCCTTGTTGTTCCCTTTTCTGTGCATGGCTGATTGACCTGGCTTGCAGGTTGCCATGCGGTGTGTCTGTAGTACGGAGTGCAGTTATTGACACCTTCCCTCAAAACTGATACTGCGCATTCTTGTGCCAATCTCTGGAACTATCCACTTCCACCTTTTCCACTTCAAAAAGGGTGGTCTTTATAGAGCGCTTTGGTAAGGGGAACTTGTTATAATACTGATGTATATTTAAGTTACATTGATATCCACGACCTACTACTACCAATGCAATCTGCCGATCTACTAAGGGGACCATTCCCACAGTGTGCGAACTTGGCCTTTCTTGGGGATATACTACGCCAAGATTTTTGGTGGCTTTTGAAACGGCCAAGTATAGGAGCAGCAGAGATCGGACGGCAACCAATCAACGCGATCGTTTTTCTTTCAAGCCCATGCTCGCCCCGAGGTATTTTTCTCGGACCATCCCTATAGAATAGCATCCAAGTTTTTTTATCCCAGAAAAAACACAATGTTTCACCCACGGGTTAAAAATTAAACAGAAGGTCTCCTATTTAGGAAAATACCTACTCAGGTATCCTTCAAGCCGTGTTAATGGTGCTTATTATCTTGCTTGACGCCATAAGAAACCTCGTTTTGGGATAAATTTCATTTGTCTACCAGCTTGCTTTCGAAGTAGAAAAAAAATACCAATAAATACACTAAGGTCTCTTATTTTTAAAGATTTTGTTTTTTTCAGCAATTTTTGTGATAGAGTTTTCTCGCCTAATAATAGTTGATGTATTCTTTGCTTGGCTGTCGGTGAAACATACGTTTTTGCTGGGATAAAAAAACTTGGATGGTATTCTAAGTTATTGGGAGGGTCCGAGATTCGCTGGTATTGAATAGGTTTTCTCTATTTTTCTCCCTTAAAATTAATCAGTGACAATGATACAGTGTGAAAACACCTCGAGAACGGTGTATTATGAACTTTTTAGAGTTAGGATATATCGAGATCGGGAATGACGATGTCAGATTGGATTGTGGTGGGTGGAAATATGGATGCACTCAATCAGGCACAAGCTATCATACCAGTATTTTTTCTTCTTTGCGTACCGTACCCAGAAACCCATCGCGCCCTTACACTTTACCGTACAAGAACTGAAGATAAGTTAAGGGTTCCACACCGCATGCCACTGAAAAAAAACTTTTCCCATCCTCCCACACATTCATCGACCACGAGGCTGTCGTGTGTGCCTGTATGCGGGCTCGGTCATCATAATATTTAATAATATTATTATTGATAACGATCTCATTTTTTTCCTTCCACACTTACTTACCGATTCCAGCTCCCTGTCCATAATCTTATTTCTTTTTCCATCCAATGCACCGGGATTATCTTGGAGGGTCATAACTTTTGTTGTCGGCTGTTCAGGCAGTGCGGAGAAAGCCTTTTCAATACCAGTCAATCCCGGGCCCTTCCCGCAGAATACAATACCAGCAACGTCTTTTTATCCCAACGTTTCACCCCATGGTTCCCATGATGCTAAACAAGGTGATAGGGATGGCCTCAACACGCTCTGTCGGGATGCCGGCCCTGGCATCTTCCTGAAAGGGTGATTTTTAAACGATACAGGTCATCTCCATAGTGGCATTTTGACATGGGAGAAAATTGCAAAAGTCTAGCTGTGTTGCTGGTTTATTTTAAAGAAATATTTATATTTTTTATGATTGTCCTCTCTTAGACATTGATGTATTATTTTCTAGGGTCCGAGCGTAAAGTTGTGTTGTATAAAAAACGGTGGTGGGCAGGGCTGCCTGATGCAGGATAGGTTTTTCTTGGCTGTGTTGGGTGGTTGCCCGGCGGCAGGGTCATTGGTTGGTCGTGATGAGACGCAGAGAAAAAAAAAGTGTTCCGGGCTGGAAATTCGTTCGCTATTGGCTACATCGAGATATCATAGCTACGTCTCAAACCTAGCCCTTATTACCTCTTCCAGGCACAGCCTTGTAGAAGATTTGCCTAATTGCCTCATTGGGAACTTGGCCGCATTCGGCAAATATTCTGTGCTCTCTTGAAGTGCAGACTGGTAGTGGCGGTGGTACTGGTGAGTATATATTTCCCATTACTATATTCCCTCTCGTCTCCCCTCTTTTCCTCCTCTTATCTCAACTTTATCTTCTCACATACTGTCCATTATCCTCTGTCAGTAGAATATTTGGTTGCCTGTGTCCTTTTCACTCAATCGACTACAATCGCTAGCCCTCCTGTGGGATAACAAGAAGATAGAAGCGTACATCCAATCCCTCCCTCCTCTCATACCATCCACACTAAACATACTACCTAGCACCTCACGAGTACCGGTAAAAAAAATGGGAAACCTCTGCTTCCGCGGTGAATCCATTCGGAAAATCGAAATCGAAATCGAGGGACTGCGGAATGATATTGCGAGGCTTGACAAGGATAGGAAGGCATCTGAGGTAAAGGCAGAGGGTGGCAGAACTACTGCTAGTACTTGTGGTGGTGGTGGGATATCCTATCAAACGACAGAGGCAACAATGGGGAAGGCTGTCGGTCACAGTGCTGGATTAGGAGGCTATGGAGAGTCTAAAGCTATAGAGGAACTGGTACCCATGAGATGGAAGCAAGGAACTCGGAGAGGAACGGGGGCTGGAGGGGGTAGAAGCAGGCGCCGCGCTGCCTAGTTGAAAGGGTTCGATGGTATGGTTGGGAATAAGGTGATTAGCCAGGTGAAATGTTTTAGTGTAGCCAGAGCAAGTTTAAGCTAAAATCATGAGATCTTTACGCAAACACAAGTAATGTCCAGTGACGCGGATGACTTCCTGTGCTGAAAAGGCCAGCGAAAAAGGCGTGAAAACTGTCTTTCTGTTTAGTGTAGTTTGAAAAGTCATCGTAAGCACATTGGTACTGTGTGAGGTTCGCGACAAAAGGGATGAGGAGTGCAAGAGATTTCACTGAGAATAGCCATATTCACAACCTTCTAGCCACTGATTCACTGAAGCCTTTTGGGCTAAATCTTATCCCATTTGTGCAACAATTCCCCAGATTTTACTTTCCAACCCTTTAGAACTCTGTATCTAGACTGGCTGAGGAATTGTCAAGGGAGCTATAGTTGGCACATTGGTCTTGGTGCCGTTTTCAACTTCAACATTACAATGTTGTGTGGCCACCAAAGTGCCCAAAAATTCTTTAATAATCTGTAATTTCTTGGAGAGGTATTTGAAAAAAATTCTAGACTAGAATATCAATTTTTGAATTTTTTTTTACAGCCCCAGGGTATGTTAGATGGAAAGCGTGAAGTAGCATAGTTCGGGTTGTTACATGCCATTCTGCTCACCATTTTTGTCGCCAGCCTCGTACTCCGGGGAGTACCTTAAGTCGGGCGACACCAGTGGACTCGTTGATATGTATGATACTCGAGTAGGGTGCCATATGATAAAGCAGCGAGGAGAGTCGCTAAGTCAGCATTGCTAGACATATTATTGGTTGTTTTACTCTGGAATGGCCGAGGTAAGTAAGCATGGGTTCTCGCTGCTCTATCATTCAGTAGACTACCGGTATCGACTGGCAAATGGGAAATCCTGACCAGTGTCATCCATCACTTTCACCGTTATTTGTGGCTGACCCCCTGTGGCTTGCTCCCATCCAGTCACCTAGTAACCCAAGGCCATCGGCTACAAACACACCGCGCAACACGTGCTATTAAGAACCTATCCACTGCAGTGGTTATGAGACTTTTTTTTTGTAAACTTTTCTATTTCGGGCTTTCTGTGTTATCCTTTTGGCAGTCTGAAACAGTCAAAAATGGTTCTGGGCATGCTAAACCCATATTTGGCAAAGTGTCAGCTGAACTTGGTTAGAGGGGCTGATTTTCGGTCTTTCAAGGGCTCAGATGACTCAGCACTTTTACCGAGTTTGAATATCCTCAGCAAATCACAAAGCTCGAATCATTCTAGGACAGGGTTAGCGTACTCGAGTACCTGGTACCATTTTTGACTGTTTCAGGACTGCCCAGGGATACTAAAGTGTCTACCCATATAAAACGAGCCCGCAGCCTCTAAATCAGACCTTGCTGCGAAATCACACCAGAGCTTTTCAGGCGGGAGTGTTCATTGACCCTGTAGCGAGAAACCATATGCATCGCGCAGGCCAATAGAAGCAAAATCCTTTCATCCACCAAAACGGAGACATATGAGCCTTAATTTTTGAAAAATAATAATATGAAAAACAGTGATTATAGTATCTAGTCGAATTATCAAACTCATGAGCAATTTTATTCATAACATATATCTATTGAACCTAATCAATAGGTCCGGGAAAGGAAGAAAAAACAGTGCGGGTGTTTGATGTGGGCAAGGAGGGTTAGAAATGGGTCCGTGGGACTCTTGAGCATCTAGCTTGTGTATTGAACTCCATTGGAATCTTATTGTATATCTCTAGAGGATAATTCTGCTTTATATGGAAGAGGGGAAAGATAGACATGAAACGGTTGCAAACTTAAACCACATTTCGCCCGATTATCAGATCGCGTGACAAGTTATCACTAGTAGAGCCACAATGCTTTTAGTGTTGTGCAGTTTGTACAAGTGCTATAGGTCATAGTTTCATTCAGCACAGTGTTTATTTTGTGGGTTAGCCTAAATTAACTATTCGGATACTTTTTTTCTCTCGGAAAAACAAAAAATCCTTTATTCTTTTGGGCTTTCTACGTGAATATTCTGTGTCCTGCCAATCACTTTATCCACCCTCCAGAGCTACCACTTCAGATACCTTATCTCTGAAACTTGTGCTTGTAAAACGGGTCACCATTGCATATAACCGAAAAACAGGTTGAGCTTCGTTAAATCTAATCCATCTATCCTAGCCTGGCAGATGCCTTAGGAGACAAGTGATATGCAATGCCAATCCTTTCACTAATATCCTGAAGTAATGAGTATTGTATTATGAGAATTAGTTTATGGAACTTCGGCTCATGTCAAAATCTCTGTGTATGTATTATAACTAAACGAACCCCCACAGAACTGAATTCCTAGAAAGTTTGTTTTAGTGCAAACACCGAGAGTCATTTAAGTAATTCATAAGAGTTACAAGGAGTCTGGTGTATGGGCTGTTGATTAGCATTCAGAGCCTTTTGGAAAGGCCTCTGGCATTTCTATCCCCCCTTGTGATCATCATTTCTTTGCATTTTTGCCTCACTCCCATAGGGTATGGATATTGGTTTGCCTGGTTACTCATCATTGGTTTTAAGGTTTCATGCATTGTAAGACCTATAGGACACAAAAGCAATAGGATAACCACTCCATAGTGGAATAGAATAGGTAACAGCCGTAGCAGTAGTAGCATTGTAACTGTTATCCAATTTTATTTTATTTTATATGAACCCGAATTCTCATCCTCCCCCTGCCCTCTTTAACTTCCTCCCCCCTTCATGCCTCAAACCTATCCTCCACTCCATTACCGCTGCTATTTGAGTCTATATTATATGATAATAAACGTAGAGGAAACCAAAAGTGAAGGCTGCCCTCTGGTCACTATGTACTCGTACACCGCCATCTGAGTCTTCTACGACCCTTGTCCCCTGTTCATAGGACTCGCAAATTCAAACCCCATCAGGTTGTGCTACTAGGCCCCTTCACTCTTATGTACGTGGCATAAACTTCATACAGAGATCTCAGGATATTTCTTGAATTGGAACAGCCTTAAGGGTGCTTCACGGACAATCACTCGCAACCCCATAGGGTTTGAATGATAAGGTACGGTAAGATACGGGAAACTTTCCGGGTGCTGTTTATCGACCTTTGTAAAGCTGCAGACCATAGTCTCGGATATTAGTATGATACTGTAATGGGGCTTCCCTGGAAGGCGTTCTCCGATGGGAGGTGTCAATCCTGACAACTGACACCCACGGAGGGGAGAAGCGAGAAATGGGTGGATGGAAGCAAAAGCTCTTGAGGAAAGTGAAAAAGCAAAAGCTAGACAGCCATGATAAATTGATTCGGTTGAAGAAAGCAAACCAGGACGAAGACCCACAGGACGGTTCCTTCTTACTGAAGAAAAAATCCCACTATGCGCCTTCTCCCGGTGTTGTTGTCGACCTCGTTAAAATAACAGAAAAATCCCCATGTCAACCGCCCTCTGACTATGTAACCGCATACGCAATCCTCCCCACAACGTATTAAAGTCACAAAAGCTATTCACAGGCGCAACAATACTCATAGAAATTGCCAAGAATGCCTAGCCTAGCGGATATTTTGCAGGGGTTATCCTTTCATCAGTTCTTCAGTACTCTCAACCCTTTCTCTTTTCCTGAGGTTAGGGCTGCAGAGATATTCACAAGAGAAAAACAATGAAGAAATTTCAACACCGAGGGCCTTTCAACACCGACCAGTTGATGCCGGTTGGCTCCTTGCACCCGGTGTCTTGACAACAATTTCTTCCCAACCAGCGCTGCGAGTGATGAGCTTAGGCATACTCAAGCCGAAGATGGAATCTCGATCGACAATCATCGATTATGCCAGATGCTCGAGCATGAGTGATATCATGTGTATCGGTGGTGAGAACTTCATTCAATTTTGTTCCAACAACCCTGTTGCCCCCAATCAGGATTCCTTCTGGTTTTCCGATCATTAAGTAGCTCTCCTATTGATTGAAATAATATGAATTATCAGCATTTACACTCATGTTGCAATAAGCACAGGAGGCCCCCACCCATTATCCACCAAGAGTATTATTAAGGAAATCTGTGACTAATCCGGAGCCATTGACATTATTCCCTTCAATGGGAGAATAAGATATAGTGTCTGTCATCGCCATGGACCGGGGATGATGGGGGTAAGGATATTGCAATAATGTTAAACCCCCAGGATGCTAGTTTGTGAGAGAACCAGATGTGTGAAGTCAAGCTGAAAGGACTGTTATCTAGTGCGCGGGGTATGCTCCCTTTATACCGGTTCATTGTATCACTTTATTACGAATCAAATTAATATAGTGCTCACCACGACTGGGCATGCTCGAGTATGATCGAGATGATAGAGCATGGTCTAGCAGAGCAAAACTCGGGCGTGAGCTGACAGCGTCCATCACTAGTATCCAACGCTACCCACGGGGCAGGGTACTAAGAATATTGGTCATCATTTTAGAAAGTTTGGCTTTTCTTGGTGATCCGGGTTCTCTTTAGGTTTGGCTGAGCTAGATCGGCCAGTCTTCCGAACCCTCCGAGGGCCCTACATTGAGGGTGGGGATAGAGCCAAAGAGGCGGAACCGGACGAGATTGGCTACCCTAGATACGGCCCTGTGTAGAGCAATTCCCTGGTGGACTGCCAGCATTTGCCATAACCCCCAGGCTCAACTATATGCCTTATCAGTATAGTGACAACCCCTTGAGAGCCACAACCCTGCAGGGAGAAGGGAAGATAGCACGATATTCGGGATTGTGCAGGAGACTGCCTTGGATATCAAACATTGCTGGGTCTAGTAAAGGGATATGAGGGGTGGCTTCAGGCAGCTGGTATTAGGGATGGCTCCCGGTGACAGGGGAACAAAAAATGAGGGCAATAGCTAGGGGCACACTTGAACTATTAGTGATGCCTTGTGATGCCTTGTAGTTAACTAAGTAAGAGCAGCCCACACAAGAAAGAGAAGAAGTTTAAAGATCATCAAATCTTCCGAGTATTAAGAAGACAGAAGGAATTCATTTCTCTTCTACTATCAATCTCTCTTTCAAATGCCCCTCCAAATCCCTCTCTTTAGCTACCCTTACGATGTTGCAACAAAGCCAAACTACCAATTCCACCGAAGTTAGTGCTTATCAGAATACTATAAATCTATCCTAGCAATACCAATAATAGAACCTTTCAATCCTAGAACAAACTGTTCCTCCTCCCCCCTTCTTACTTGCAATCCACACTTCTACTCCTCAGTTCACTTTACATTGGCCTCCTGTCTCCTACTTGATACAGTACCGCACAAGTATTAACTCAGTTCAACATACCTTGTTTAAGATGTCTAAATACATAGAGTTACATGGTTGAGTTTTTCAGACAGCCTTAAGTTGTCCCGGGGTCCCTCTCAATCCTATTTTGCCACCCTTTCGTTTTTTCTCCGATTTTCAATTACACGTGAGTACAGTGCACAGGAGTCGTAGCCCACTCTTCGTAAGTCTAATCAACAAAAAAATCAATGTTAGCTACCTCTCCAGAGTATCGCACCACAATCCGATTGAGACACCTCAGCGTATTCTCAGAGTTCTGTGACTCCGATCCCCGAGCTCTATTTGCCCCCCATTACTCAAGAATGGAAATGGCGACGACCGGACGGCAAGGGGAAAAAAACACCAAGAACATATCGTGCTGTTCTGGTCGTCTACTGGCTCGGCCGGTGGATAAAATACCGGTAGTCGCGTGCTTCTGATCAGGCGCTCCACCGCCAGGAGTTTCACCAAATTTTTTCTTGCGAGCCCCACGGACTATCCCGTCCATCGGCCACCCCCGGATAACGTGCTCCATGCCGATCGCAGCGGGAGCACAAGCTTGGCATGAAAAACTACGATAGCTCTAATGTTTAATGTTTACCATTTTGAGGATTCTGCAAATTACTCGACAATGGAAGCGGGTAGAACCTTCAAAGGGAGGCTATGACCCTCTTCCTATCTCCTGGTCCTTCTGAGCCCAAGGGAAAAAAGAGGAACCCCAAATTACCCATGAAAATCGTTGGCAAATTTGAATGAATTTACGTGATTTACTGAGCACTCTGCAGCCCGAGTCTTCGCTCTCGCGGAACCATTCATAAATTTAGGTCACATGGATTGTGGCTACAGAATAATATGCACACCAAATAATCCAGCCACAACCAACATGACCGCGCTAGGCGAGTACCGGTACTGGAAGCGATATACGATAATTCCCCGGATAATGGCATTTCTATCTTGGCTAGTGCACTCCTAAGTCCGGAAACGCTTTACATCTTGGGTCCTTGCTGCATTCGAGAAATTGAAGTTAAAGATACAATATCTTCTCTGGGGAGCATGTTCGAAGCAGAAAACGATGGCATTGCGAACGGGCTGCCCCGGGGCGGGGGCGAGGGTGATAGGATCAGATGATTTTTTGAGACCTGGGGCAGGTCGGCTCATCCAATTTCCAAGACTTACAATATTTCTTGACCCGGTGTAATACCTCTGATCCATCCACTCTCGGATTGCGTAAAGAGAATCGCTGTTCTAAAACGCAATACGTCGGGAGGGGGAAGTGATTGAGCAGTTATTAAGGTTAAAATATATCCATGCCTGCCCAAGTTAACTTCCTTAACCTTGTACGGTATCAGTGGGCTCATCAGAGCATTCTAACAGGATTAAGAATACTAGTTAAGTTAGTGAGATCTAGCGGGCCCAATTCAGATAAGATATACCCCGTCTGAAAATCGCGATTCCACCTCGAGGCGTTTTGTCTCGCATCGCGAATACTTTGGGCCCTTGTAGCCGATGGCGGATTCAATGCCATTCGATCCGATGTAATTCCCACTCAGGTAAACGCTTTGCCCCCCGCGTCAGATGGGATGCTGTGTAATACAGACTGGCCTTTTAAAGGCCGATGATGGAACTGTGACTGCAGCTAGGTGAGTTGTTCTTGTTAGCAAGGTCCCTTGATTGGTCCGTCTAAGCAAACAAGTACAGATGTATGATATAATACTGTATAGAAGAGGTTACCAAGCCTCAATTCTCTAGTCTCCGTATATGCCCAGGGTTCGATAGACCCCGAACCTCATCCTAACCCTTCTTACCAGCATTGCCGGCAGAATATATGGCTAGACTTTGAGCTGGAGGGGTGTATTAAGAGTAATAGTAGTGATAATACCGGTACTGAGTATATATTTCCCATTCCTATCTTCCACTTTTTCCTTCTTCCCTCCTAGCATCCTCATCATTCTCTGCTAGTAGAACATCTGGTTGCCTCTCCAATTGATCACCCTCACGAGCCCTCCAGTTGGAGAACAAGATAAAACGTAAATCCAATCTTTCTTCCCTCCCCTTAGCAATTCACACTAAACATATTTACTATCTAGGACCAGTCCAAGAAAGAAATGGGTACTCTTTGCTCCTGCTACAAGTCCATTCAGAAAATCCAAATCGAAATCGGGGAACCACGGAATGAGGTTGCAAGGCTGGTGCGGGATAGAGAGGTATCGGAGGTGGAGGCCGAAGGTGTAAGAACTACTACTTGTAGTAGTTGTGGTGGAATGTCCGAACAAGCAGCTGCGACCAGAGGGGGGAGGGCCGGGCACGGTGGCAGGCCGGGCGGTCCCAGGGAGCCCGAAGCGGTGGCTGCCGCAAGGAGAGCAAGGAATGCCAGAAGGAACAGGACTTGAAGGGGGTTGAGGCAGCCGCCAGGGTATGCAGTCGGGATATCTCTTGCTGATAGTTCAGAATAAAGTGGTTAGACAGGGGGAAATGTTTGAGCGTGGCCTAAAGAAGGTAGCCAAAAATCATGAGATTACTGCACCAGCATAATTAATGTCCCGTGAAGTGGATGAATTCTCTAAGTCTGCCGCCACGTGATACTTGTCCTTCTGGAGTCCTTAAGGTTGGCGCATACGTACTTGGGACTTATCCTAGAATTCAAAGCAATGTAGCCCTGAGGCAGACTCAATTGGCCAGGGGCCACCAAAGTCGAGACATCATAAAACAAAAAAATCAAACATACTTGAGAGCCCTATCGAATGACTAAACTACTCCAAGAAAGAAAGAAAAAGCACCTAAAACGAGAATCGTTCTCAGGATCATCTTCTCCATGCGATTCCCTAGCACTCATAGTAACCCCTCCTCGACACCTCGCCTCATTAACTTACTCAATCACCAGGGGATAGAGCGGTGGCCCTACTGTTGATAGGTGGATGCTTAAATAATACCGGTATGTGCCCACTTACGTGTTGGTCCGCGAATTCGGCCAGACAAGGTATAGGGTACCGAAGAGCTTCAATATTACGGCAGACGCCACTATTGGCCACCTGCCAACTTTCAACCTTACATCGAGTTCAGAAACTCTGCAGCAGTTGGCTAGTGACAGACTACACCAGCATCTCAGGCTGTGGAAATGTGAATTATTCACTTGGAGGTGACAGGGACGCCAACTTTTTCTCTTTACATCAGAGTAGCACCCCCCACCCCAATAACCCTCCCGCCGGTACTGGGTGGAAGAGGAATACTGAGGCGGGAGACCATCTCCAGTAAGTGCGCAGTGTGCCATCTGCGCTGGTGAGTTGGCTTTCGTGGGCAACTAATATTGCAGCCTTTGAGCAGAACACAGCGCACAATCCCCGCAGCTGTGTTTAGTCTGCTTCTACTCAGCTATCCACCTCGGTATCCAACTGTGTCGTCGTTGGATCTGAGCGTTGTTAGATCTGAGCGTCCTGATCTTGCTGCCGGTGCAACCCCAAGGCCTCCAATCACTCTCTTTGCCTCATAAAACTGAGATTGTCACTGCTATCCTGAGGGAAACTTCAGCAGGAACAAGCTACTAGATTGAACAATTAGCCTTTGGCCACCATACCCAAATTTGATGATCAATTTTCATGTCAGAACAGCTGCAATCCCCCACAAGAGCTTCCTCTAGCCTTACTCTATTCAGGTAGGGTTCACCATCTTTCCAACCCCAACGGCTATGTTACTCAATTCCATCTAAGGGCGTCAAAAGCAGTCATGAAGTGGACATCTCCAGTTCCTTAGCATGGGGAATAGTTCTCGAACCTATTTACTAGCTGCAGATACCCCCCTGTAATGATGAAGTGTTCACTTTTACTCCTTTCCCTTCATTTCTAGTAGGTCGTATTTGTGATTGTTGCAGCTTTTGAGCAAGGTCTTTCTGGTGTCGAGTAGTGCCCGGCGAATTCCACACTGTGGAAGTGAGCCTATGGTAGCCGGCCCCCTCCCTAGCCTCGCAGACACCCCCCTCACGAGGATAGCTAAACCCAAATAAAAAACCCCTCAAGCGGCTCTCTTGGTTTAATTGGATGAACTGTGGCTCCTGTGATGACTGCCGCTCGTTTTCTCATACAAAACCCATCAGTCAGTATCCGTCCGTGTTCTCGCCTCCCTTGACGTCACTTTTCGCACTTTTATGCTTACATCTCCAATTTACCATCTCTGCTACCTGGGTTCCCATGCTTACTTGACCGCCTCACAAATTCCCTATCCACGCTACTGACGTCCTGGGTTCTATCATCTCGTTGCGCTCGCCCTGTATCACTTCTAAGGGTAAGGTTGGTGCTAGTTGGAGCACGAGAAGTGGGGTAGTGTGGTGAGCACCGGTAGAGATATGGCACGGCGAGTAGCAAAGAAAGAAGAGACTAGAATGAGGAGAATTTGGTGGAATAGAAGGACTTGTTCTTTTGGTCGAGCGGATAAATGGGGGGAACCTGCTGGCAGAATCATGCGAGTGATTGCGAGTGATGGAACGGGGGTTAAACGGGGGGGGATGTAAGGCGTTTGGGTCTGTTGACCATATGCATTGAGCCAGTTCAAGTCTGAAGCCCAGCTTCCACCAAGCATCCTGCAATTTACTAGGTTGCCTTTTCAACAATTCTCGCCTCTCATGACACAATATTGAGTTTTAGGCCGGCGCAATAGGAGATGGGGTGCAGTGGTTTGTGGAAAGCCCCGGCTCTCCTTTGGCACGGTCCTCTTTAGTGAGTTTTGCAGGAGGCAGTGAAAGAGTTGCGAAGGATGGTGGAGGGGGGTGGTTGAGGAGTCCTCAGACAAACTTTCGCATCACGCCTAGTGACCAGCAGTGCAATGGTAGTGGGCTCCTTGAGACTTGCTGCTTCCACCTGCGCTCCTACCCTTTCCCTCAACCTCAATTAGCACCACTCTCCTCCCATGTCCATCTGCGCTGCCTCCCCATTGGTCAAATCATTGCTGCTATGACACCCCCACACATGGGACAGCCCTGGGATATTTGGTAGACAAATAGGGCGGAAGCTTGGGGAAACAACAAACAGTAAAAGCACAAGATGAAAGGATCGAAGGACTAGCGGGTGAGGTAGCTGGAGTGATAGGTGTGGATATGGCAATCACTGAAAGTATGATAAGCTGAATGATGCATTAGTTTAGAAAACATGATGTTGTGCATAACAACCTAATATCCATCCCTCACTCCCTGTAAACACCCGGTTAACATGTTTCTAGCCACTTTTATGTAACCCTAAGTTCCTTTTGTTCTATTTCGTTTAGCCATCTTGATCGGCAACCATTGGTAAGATTTACATCTGATACATAGATGATCATCAATCGATGAAAGTCTGAATCTAAATCAGTGCTCCTGGTCGTCCGGTCGGATAGTTATTGTAATCGTCCGACGGTTGTCGGCGGCAACCCGACTACCACCCATGGTAAGCCGCTCGAGCACAACTTTTTTCTTTTCTTCTCTTTTTCTTTTTATTTCCGTTTTTAATCCTAACCTACCAGTATTTGAGTACTAGAGTTTGCCTCATTGGCCAATTTTGCGTGTCTGTAGTCGACGGCCGTCCGCCTCGCCCTCACCCCGTCTTGGACGGACTGGGAGACTAGGAGCGCTGATCTAAATCCAGTTGTGTTTGGTAGGCCAAGATCTATAGTGTAGACTTTCAAAATTTTAAACTTTGGTTTTCAAGTCCGGACTTTAAGTCTAAAATCCTAGTCTAATCCTTGCTTACTAAAACAGTGCCCTTACTTTTTCCTAGCCTGCCAGAGCCTGACGGCTACAGATGATGGTGCCCACGACACTATTATTGAGCAAGCGTTGCATCGGCTATTCATTGGCCTATTCTCCTCTGGCGTCAAGAGACATAGACGGCCTCTAAGGAAGCAGGATAGGAGTCATTAGTTGTTTTCCCAGATGAAAAGGACGATATTAACCTCTAGACTACCGGTATTAAGGAGAAGAGAACCCAGGGAAAGCATCAGAGGCCAGCTACGATACACCATGACAACCAGGACCGCTAGATGACTAAACAATAACCCCCTCCCTCCCTCCCTCTCCCGCATGCATCTATTTTATATCCAACATTTACATCATAACTCCTCCATGCTCCTACAAATTTCGATGCCCAATGAGAGGCCAGACATACCCAAACTCTCGCAAAGATTGAAAAGATAAAGCTTAGAAAACCGCCCCTAGAACCCATAAATATGCTGCGGCCTAGATATACAGAATACGGGAGACAGCGTGTACCGTTAGTTCTGTAGCGTAAATTACCGTGTGGGGCGGTAACGCGTAGTTTTCTTAAGCTCTACGACGAGGACTAAGGCAGTTGCTGCGAACAGTTTCCAGAAAGTTAAACGTCGTGCTAGTGGCGGTAGCGGTATCCCAAGGAGAGCGGGGGGGGTGACGAGGGGCGAGATATGATGCAAGGGCAGAAAGGTGGTGAGAACAGTGATGTGATGTGTGCTTCCCAAAACTCACCGGGGGATATGCAAGTACATTATCCGAACGGCCTCTCGATTCTTATCCACACAATATCACTCGCCCATATTAAAGCACACCAAAAGGCACGATTAGAAATTTATCATGCCATTTATCTTTATTATTCCACCTTCAAATGAGCCTGGCTATCCAGCATACATACAGTGCCCGCCCCCAAAAGAAATGGCCAGAAAGAGAAATAGAATCCGCCCAGTAACCGGTTGGGCTATGCGTAAAAGGCGAGAGGAAAAAGTAGGAAGAAATGCAGACGCAAAAACGACACGACCAGTAAATACAAAGAAACAAGAATTACTTATGTTTTGGGAAAAACCCAAAATCTTGCTCCGTGACTGCCGTTAGCCCAACGCAAGCAGGTGTTTTTTCAAAACGAGTCGAGTCAATTAAGTAGCAGTGCCAGGAACGGCCGATTGATTGCCTTCGCCTTTCTCAGCAGGAATGTTGATCCTACCTGGGAGTTCTGGTTCAGGGGAGTGAACTCCCCCCTGACTATGATTGGTGGGTGTGTTCAGAGTCTTGTGAGATGCGGCCCCGCCTTGCCCGCACCCAGTTCCGACCCCTGATGGGGAAAGAGGCTCCAAAGTAGAGGCTTTAATATCTGCTTGATCTTTGACCGCTTTGCCTTTAGCAGGAGCCCGGACAGACACCCTCTTGACCCGCTTGGCTCTTGATTGAGGAGGGGATGAATCGCCATCGCTACCATTGCTATCGAGCTCCGCTGAGGTGCCGCGCTTGTCAGCTCTCTTCAGGCCGGAGCTAGAGGGGACATGTTCTTTCTTGGCCCGTTTGGAATCTGTCTTTGGTGCGGCATCTTCGTCCGAATTGGAAGGACTAGCCCGCTTCCGGCTTCCCTGATGAGATTTTGCTTTCGCACCGGGGTCCTTTCGAGTAGAGACATCCTCATTTGAGGATTTCGGACCAGAATCTGATATAAAATCCTCCTGCTCAATCTCATCGAGATCCGTAAGTTCGCTACCAGAGTCCCCCGTCTCATCAACAGGCTTACCACTCGTTAGATCAACTTTATAGGTCTGAACGGCGCGCTCAAAGCTCATTCCAGTAAGCATAATCCAATTGAAGAGCAGGCAATTATATGGCTGTAAGACGTCATCACGTTTACCAACCAAGCGACCTTTCCCAGTGGTGGCTTTCGCTAGAGCCCGGAAATCCGCAAGCAAGTTCGTGCATACCGCCGCATTCTCAGCTGAGAAAAAGTCCACGGCGACTTTTATACAGGACTCCTTATTCCGCACCTGATGGGGACAACCAGCTGGGACGAAGATAGCATCTCCAGTCGACTGATAGATACGGTATGAGCGAACGTCATGCTCGGGTTTCCCGAGTTCTATCAAGTCCTCCTCTGTCAAGTAAAAGAGGGGGCGATTCAGAGGATCATCTACAGATGGATCCCGCTGCTTGAGGTATCTGCGGATAGCCGCCGAACTTTCTGGAGGAAATATATCCCAAATAGCCCCGCACTTCGGATATCCGTGAACTTCCTCCCATACCTTATTAGCATCAGGGGTAGGCCCACCACTCTGATGAACGAGGATGTTCACTGCGTCAGTCATATCGAAATGTAAATTCGTAGTACCTTTAACAGGATTCGGCGGACCCTTCTTAACAGGAATAAAATCTGGTGCCGGGTAGGCATTGTACATCTTTGGGCCAAGGTCGGGCTTCGTCCAATCACTCGGCAACCTAGAAACAAGATTTAGGCTTGCATCTCGGTTGGTATACTCTGGGAATGGGAGAGCCCTCTCAAAATCGTTAAATAGTTTTGGGAACTCGTCCTTAAAGTCAGACTCCGGCGGCCAATCCTATACAGTGTTAGTTTCCGTAAAGGCCACAATCCAAACGGGATCGAGCATACCTTTAATTTCAGACTCCTCAACGTAGCTTTGTCCTCCACATCAGTTTTGGAGAAGTTCCTAAAGAAGTCGCCCACGGTCGACACTCCCACCTGACCTGTTCCGCAATCAGTGATGGCACACGGCCTACCACCGTACGTCTCGATAAAGAATTCTGGATCCCAAGGCAAGGTAAATTTCTCTCTTAAGCCTTTGATCACTAGGGGAATTCCTCCTGTTCTCCACAGACTTTGGAATTGAATCTTCGATACAGTTCCCTCAAAACCGGTAGGAGTACCAAGATAAATAGGCCCCTTCTCGCCCGGATGGACTGGCGTATTAACAGGAATATTTGGTACTGAATTGTCGACCTCGGGCTCGAGGGCAGCCCTATCTCGGTACGCTCTAATGCTAGAGATGAAAAACTTGATTTCCCCAGGATACGCTCGCGTGGCGAAATAGAACGAGTTCTTGTTGTGGAGCCTTAGGTCCGTACATTTATCCGGCATTGTGGGATCGCCACCTTCGACCACTGGCGTCCACTCAGTCCAACAATCTAAACAAATTTCCCTACCACAACAACCAGACAGGTATGTTCCGAACAATGTTGTCGTAGAACAAATATCACAAATAGTTCTGAGCGTTATCTTCTTCAAACGGACCAATGGCCGACGGCCACCAGCCAGGCTGGTCTTTTTCAACACTCCGCAGTGAAACTCCTCGTGGTAAAGTTCGGAGTTAAGCTTCGCCAGCAAGTTCACCCCAATCAGCGACAGAATTGTTTTGGAATCCTCGGAATTGTCCGCTTTTTCTCCCTGCTGGCCCTCCACTTGGGCCAACTGTTCTAGTGACATTTGATCGCCGGCAACACAGAATTCTTGGTCGGTGGGATCAGACCCCCCACTCCCATAATAGTCGTACTTGAATTTACGGATCCCGTGGAAACGGCAGCCACCAGTTTTGACGCTTTTGGTGATGCAAGCTTCACAATGCTCCGGTAATTTTTTGTTTCTTTGACATGGCGTCTTCTGAAGGTACTGAAATTCTGATGAAAGTTCAAGTGCCACATAGCCACATGGGCGGTCTCCCTTCGCGGGGAAAGCCCTCCCCCGCCTTTTTGTCGATGTTGAAGACTTCTTTTTACCCTTGGCCCTAGAGTGATTGTTAATGTGAGCAAATAGAAGTATGGCGCCCTATAGATGATAGTTACAACATACATAGAATTCCTCGTGCGTCTTGATGTAGGCTCCCCCTTAGGTTTTTCCGCGGATCCTAACTCTTCGCCATCTCTGCCACAAGAATCAGCATCAACAGTCTTCCGAAATGGAAAGAGGAAAGAAAGAAACTGCAAATATGATGTTTTCAACTTACGCAGGAACCTTCCCCTTGTCAGTGGCAGCGCTATTAACAGGAGAATTCGAGATGCCTGAAACGAGATAATTGTTGCCATTGCCCATCTGGTCAGAGTCGCTATCATCGCTATCATCAACCTTGTAACTATCACAACAATTAGCTTCAGCCGGCCCAAGCCAAATAATAGAGTTGTAGAGATTCCCAAACATACTTGACCAGAGCTAAGCTCGCGCTTCGCTTTTGACGGGTTCTACCCGCTGTGACTTGATCACTCGGAAGAGTCCCCCTTCTGTAAATATTAATATCAACAAAAAGGACAGGAAACATAATATTTTAACATACTGAAGAGCCTTTTTAGCGGATAAGCTCGAGGATCCCTCATTGACAGATCCACCATCACTAACTACCTCGTCGTTCTGGTTACCAGCTCCGGAACTACCCAAATTATGAGTCTTAATAAATTCGCCGGACAGACCGGAGAGCCTCAGGAAGCATCAACGCACTTAGAAGGGGTACCAGTCTTCTGCCTTCCGACATCCGCTTGCGACGCGACCTGATCGCGTGAGGACGTTTCCCTAGCACGGCTATCAGTACAAACAACGAAAGAGGGCAGAGCTACAGGGAGGGCAGTGGGGAATTCCATCAACTTACTCAGTAAGTCCTGACGAACTTGCCGCGCCCGCCCTCGCTTTCTTCCGCCCGGCCATCATGAAATCACTTGATTATAGATGTGTTCTTGGCGCTCACTGCGCTCCGAAATAATGTTAGATGAGGTGGTGGTTGGTGGAGACGAGAGGTGGAGAGAGGTATGGTGGCGGTGGATGTGGTGAGGGAGAGAGAAGGACGTGCTGGTGGGGAGAGAAGGACGTGGTGGTAAGAGACTAAAAAGGAAGAGACACGGCTAAGGCAGGGAGACGTGACGTTGATTTGAAAGAGGAACGGTCACGTGGTGCGAGTTTTCCGTACAACGCGACTACCACGCTACCGGTATTTTACTTCCAGAATTAAGGTTAGGTGATCCTCCATCAGTGCCCGCACAAATGAGGCGACCCCGCAGCAGTTATCTACAAAATCGTTGGTCCAATATGCTCCAATATTAAAATATCACAATTCAAGTGCCCAGAACCAATGTTTTTTCCTAGAATTGATTTACCCGCCCAGCACCGCACGGTCAAGTCCTATGATAGAGCTAATGAAATAATGAATATCAGTTAATGAGATCTAGCAAGCCCAGCCCCCCCCAAGCTATACTCTATCTAGACAACACTATTTATTCTCTGCTCAAGGTGTTTTGTCTCTGATCCGTGGGATCCCAAGCCAATGGGCGATGGCGGATCTAAGGAAATAATACGGCACCCGAGCAGTAAGCCCCCCAAGCACAAGCACAAACCACCCATCGCAGCAGACCCAGAAGAACCACCATTAAAGACCCCCCCCCCCAACACACATACACACACTCCTAGCTAAATATCCTACTATTCACTACCGGCCTCTCACCTAGAGCCGCTTCCCCACCCCCAATAGCCAAGGAAACCAGATAAGTTAATTCAATACAGAAAGGCCCTCAGGATGCACCCAGCTAAGTTAGCTCTCAGGAATTTGGCATCCCAGCTGACGTGATGGGAATAAGCCCGGAACCCATATATTAGACATAACAGCGCTACCACACCGAAAATGTGTAGTTTCAGAAAGGACACTTGCGATTTGCTACCCAGGACCATAGCTCAAGGGAGCAGCGCCACTGATGGCGCATGGATCCCTTCATAGTCACTCCAATCGATTGAAGAAGAAATTCGCAGTTGGAATTAGGTACCGGTATGATGTCGGAGAGTGTGTGGGTGGGATCAGAGCACGGGGTGGCGGTACCTTCACTGGCGCCCTGCTGTAGGACAGAGAATAGAGCCTTGGAATATTAAGTCTTGGAATATTACTAGGCGTTCCATCCTAGGCATAATTGGCTTTAAGACATCCGAAATTCCGGTTTTGGAAGGAGCAGCATGCTTCTGGTATCACTCGATTTTTTCCTGTAGTGCAAAATGCCCTCGATTTATGAAAACATAACAAGGTATCTTTTGCAAAACAGCGCTTGGCTCAACGGAAAGAGGCCCCTGCTATTACAAAAGAGGATTCTACCCTCAAACCCTTTTGCAAAGAGCCTACTACACACTGCTGCCCTATTTCCTAGAACAACTGAACCTCTCGCTAGGACTCTTCTCTTTTTTGCCTCAAACTGGGACTTAGGTGGTCAGTTTTCGAAGTGCCCCCGCCCCCTGTCCGAGAGAGGGAATTTTGGACGCCTTACCGCGAGGTTCAATTGTTTCCGTAAACACGGTAGGCGACACCACCGTAACTTTACGAGCAAACCCTGATGCTAGCACAATAGGTGGAGGTTTCACATGGAAGGTAGAATGTTTGAACAGTATATAGGTCAATTGATGAAAACCGCAACACGCTTTCTGAATGGGTTTGCTCTTGAGGGGAAATATTCATCCCTTATCTGCTATAGTCCATGATTCGATCCAATCTACGAGTGTTTCGCCCACAATCCCGACTATGCAAGCAAAAGAGCTCAAGACAATATTATACAGCCCATCAGCATAGCTACACTATACGATACACCGTCTATCATACAAAACCACTAATTCTACTCGCGACTCACAGCTCATTTCCTCTAAAATAATGTATCCTCCTATAAAAACGATTAGCCGCCATCCGGATATTTCTAGGGACAGTTGAGCAGAAGATACATCTCTAAGGTACTCCCCAACATCGCTCTGCCTAAACGCTGTGATACTAGTAGGATCCAGCCTGCGCACCTCATGAGTCGACCTCGCCGTAACTCCAAATCCCTACAATCGCCACCGCTCCGATTAGCTCCCATAATCTATCCCTTGGGAAAGAGGGGTTCATACCAAAGGGGTATCATTCATAGAATAAATCACAACCCCCTGATGCTCAGGCGTGTCTTCACTAATCCTCCCCACATGCGCCTTGAGCACATTATTCCCGTACAAAAATGGCATCTCCCCATTCGGCTTCACCCACACTTTGTACTTTGCGTGCGAGGCGATATGATCCAGGGCTGTGACATGCAGCTTGAACTTGCCCGTCTTTGTAAACTTGCCCAGGCAAGTGCCGAGCGAGAGCAGGTTCGCCTTAGCGACAGAGGTTGCGAGGCGGGCAATTGATTCGCGGACGTAGTAGACTCGGTCTTTTTGGACTCGGAAGCAGTGAGGGTCGGTGGGGCGGTCAATCAGGTGAGTTATATTTCGGCCAATGTAGTTTGCAAGCTTTTCGAAGAGACGCTCGGTTTCGACGTCTGTTAGGGGGCGCATGGTCGGGTTATTACTTTGTTAGTTCGGGAACGTATGCTGCTAAGTGAATTAACTTGCGGGATTGTGAAAAGCAAAAGTTAAAGGTGGTCAATGGTGAGGCTCTCTGGTTTGGTGGGGTGCTTGGGTAGGGTAACCCAGCCCTTGTAGAAAGAAAAAAATAATTTGGCCGAAACTTTTCTGTATAAGCTTGGTGCGTAGTTTGCCTTGCTTTTACTTGCTACATTATTCACGAGTGTGCCAGAAGCAACGACTACCAAACTCAACATGGGAGCTAGCAAACGGAAGCAGGAGAAGACTAAATCGGCAACTACTCACAAGAAGCTAAAAGTTAGTGAGCCCAAAAACAGGAGCAAAGGAAGCAAAATATGCATTCCTCCGTCACGAGCTGCCAAGAGTGAGTCTGAAGATGAGGAGGGTGAGGAAGTTGACAACTCCGACGATGAAGAGGACGATGAAGAGGAAGAGTTTGGTGGAATTGAGGATGGGGACGAGGACGAGGAAATGAGCATCGACGACAAGGAGGAGGAATCAAAAAATTCAGAGAATGGAACAAGTGGGTGTGAGTCCAAATCTATCCGACTATTCTAAGAAAGAGTCGAACTGACGAATTACCAGCCTCAAAGTCAAAAGAATCACACGCAGAACAAAAGCGCCTCGCCGCCGAACGCAAACTCGCAAAACCTCATGGAGAAATCATCACCCGCAGCAAACGCATCTGGGAGCAATTGCGCCGAACAAAGCTCGCACCAGAGGAGCGCAAGAAGCTCATCGCCGAATTGGGCCAGCTAATCAAGGGCCGTGTGAGCGACCTTGTTTTCAAACACGACGCATCAAGAATTGTGCAGTCTGCGTTAAAGTATGCCGATAAAACGACTAGGGCGACTATTACCACAGAACTGAAAGGCAGTTACGTTGCGCTGGCACAGAGTAAGTTTCTTTCTGCTTCATTTACCTTCCCTCTGATTCTTTCCCGCCTAGCGGCATCGATTGCAGCGGTACTGATCCGTCGGTGGGATTAAAGGCAGTTACGGAAAGTACCTTGTCGTCAAGATATTACATTATGGCACCCCCGAAAACAGGAAGATTGTGGTACAAGAGTTCTACGGACACGTCCGGAAGCTCATCAAGCATCGTGAGGCAGCATTAGTGATTGAAGACATATTCCGAGAGTATGCAACGCCCGAGCAGAAATCAGCTCTATTACAGGAATTTTACGGCGCGGAATTTGCTATTTTCAAGGTACAGCAGTCACAGGAGTATTAGAAGGAAATATCGGCCATTGTTAATGTTATTCGTTGATTGTATAGGATGCGAGCGACAAGCTTTCCTTGAAGGAGCTCTTGGAAAAGTCACCGGAAAAGCGGACCGTGATAATGAAGAGTCTTTTCGACCAAATTAGCGGTGTTATTAAGAAGGGGGCTACTATTTTCACTATCCTACATAAGGCCATGCTAGAATACATATTAAACATCCGGCCAGGGACAGCGGAAGCAACAGAATTCATAGAGCTTGTCAAAGAGCATGCCGCAGATATTGCCTTTACCAAAGACGGATCCCAAGTAGTTATTAGATGCATGGCCCTAGGAACCGCAAAAGTAAGTGATAAATAACCCACCTATATAAAAAAAAGTGGACGCCATCATAAACATATGGTCACCCTTACAATATCATAATATGTACTAATGAAGATAAAATCCAGGATCGGAAAGTAATGATCAAAGCTCTAAAGCCAGAGGCAATCTCACTGGCAAGGAACGAGTACGGCTTTCTCGTCCTCCTGTCAATCTTCGAGACAGTCGATGACACAGTCCTGATAGCAAAGGCTCTACTCCCAGAGTTCCAGAAGCAGCTGCAAGAGCTTGCATGCGACAAGTATGGGCGCACATCACTTTTGTACCCGTTTTCAGAGCGTCACCCGAGAGTGGTGCCTCGGCCAGCACTTGCAGTTTTGGAAGAGGTGGACAAACTCCGCGAGTCTACTAGGTACGATTTCCTCCCTAGACCTTTTTTTCTTCTTTCTTTACCTTTTACCCCACTACTAGAATAGTACGCCGGTGGTGCTGAGCACAATAATAAGACCCCATGACATATATGTCTCACGGATGAAAGGAGAAACTCAGAAGAGAAGAGAATTACAGAGCTGACTAAATACCTCACGAAAATTCAGCAAGAAGGATCCAGCAACTCGCCAGAGTGAGCTTCGAGCTCACTTCTCCCAGTCATTCCTGCAATGCATCGCTAAGCACGCAGAGGAGCTAACCCGAGACTCTTTCGGATGCCAATTCATCACGGAGGTCTTACTCGGTAGCACAGGTATGATCACCCATCTATCCGCCCAACCCACCCAATGGGTACGAGTCTCCGTGCAAGATCAAACAAGCTTTTCCGCAAGAAAAATAAGCAAGTAACCAACCGGCTAACCAAGCCGAAAAAATCAAAAAAAATCAAAAAAATCAGGTGATAAATCCTCCGCCCTACAAGCTCTCGCCCTTACCGCTGCCGGGGATCCAAAGATTGCCGACGACGGCGACGCTCCACACATCGTAAACACAGCTGCGGTCGGGCGGATGTATAAGACACTAGTCACGGGCGGGCACTACTCTTCTAAAGAGAATAGAGTGATAGGTAGGCAAACTCAACCCCCCCCGCCCCCAACATCCCCGCTCCTTCGCAGGATAAGAAAGGAAGGGCAGAGGAAGAAGAAATCAGGCTAAACACAAGGCCTCCATAAACAGCAATCACTCCCCCACTAAATTTCCACTCCCTCCTGTGGGAGCAGATCCGCCCTCACGCCGATGCCTGGGCAACAGGCGCGGGGTCGTTTGTTGTCGTAGCGTTACTAGAAGCTGAGGGATTCCCGGCGAGACAGGAACTAATGGAAGTCCTCAACAGGAAGAAAGTGCGCAAGGCGGCAGAGGTGGCGGGGAATAAAGGTGCCAATGTCATTGTGGGCATATTGGAGAAAGGGAGTGAAGTAAATTGACGTGCTGTATCATAGCTGGATTAGTGGTATGTATAAAAGGGAATAAAAAGTCCTGCCTGTCGAGGGTTTCACAGGGCTATGATCTGTCTGACTTTTCGGACCTCTGTCCCGCATGGGAATGCTAGACTACTCGAGTACACTCCAAGTACTGTACGGTAGATCTATACCGTAGCATACAGTGCAGCAAACGTCCCCATCAACTGCACCGTGCCCTTAACGTCTATACAGTGCCCCCTCCCCCATATCTAGTACCACCACCAAGAATCCACTCTAGCATGCCTAAACGCCTATGCCTGGGTAGTACCGCACCCACTTCCTGCACTGTACCCCACCTTCAAAGCACCATTTCCATACCCAAAAGCCTAGTCCAGGCTAAACCAATCAAAAGCGCCATGCACTTGCCCCAACACCCTTTCCTCCCATCTCCCCTTCCCCTGCTCAGTACAAGTAGCCTGCTCCGTACGCAATACATACCGGTACCCAAACCTCGCCGGAACCCCCCGATATACACCTCTCAGCCAACCAGCCAGCCAGCCAATTCCACACCGTATATACTCTACTACACTCTACATCCAAACACCGCATCATCCAGTTCTATTCGCCTGCCCGCCCCTAGCGAAGTGCTACAAGTACGTTGAAATAAAGTATGTACGCCAGGAGCTGAAGCAAAACACCCCAACACAGTCAGGAAGGAAAGAAGGAAAGAAGGAAAGAAGGAAAGAAAGTCCGAAATAAGCCAGAAAGGGTTTTAAATTCAAAGGCGTCCCGTTGCGAATTTGAAACAGATTGCAAAAGAAAGAAAGAGAGAAGAAGAAGAAAAAAACTCTTATTTCAACGTGGTCTACTTAGTACCAGTATCACACCCGCGGCAGGCCAGATAATGAGGTAGGTAGGGTAGAGTACCGGTATTCCAACCACACACCTGGAAAACTATAATAGAAACTGTTTACAGGTACAAGTATGATATGATATTAGTTAGGTTTGCAACCACCACCACCGGGGAAGTGGGGAGGTGGTGAGGTGGTATCATAGGAGGGTGGTGGGTGACTTCCCGCTTGAACAGGGCTATCATAGCAGGCTATTAAACTGCCATGCACATACAAAGTACGATAAGGTACGGTACGATACGATACGATACGAAAGAATAAAAATATAAAAAAACATAACCAATCACGGATTAAAATGCGGTACCGAAGAGAAACAGGGACAGGACAAACAAGGAGTGAAACGGACAAAGTGGTACTGTGCCCGTATCACAGGAAACTACAATTCAAAGTTACTTTTGCTGGTATCATATGATACATGTTTATGATGGTACTTGCAACAAAAGTGTTTTTCAATTCCGAAACTTGACACGAGTATCATACCGTACCTGCTGTGGCCATTCACGTTGCTACAACCGTTACATATTGTCTACGGCCGGCTGGTCGGTCGGTCGGTCGATCGGTCGGTCGGCTGGACGGATAGGATGGATGAGTGAGTGAGTGAGTGATTGTCTGATTGTCTGTCTGTCTGACTGACTGATTGACTGACTGACTCCGTGGCACACAAACTATGATACCTACTGTACTCGTACGGTACCAGTTATCATCATCACCCAGTACCTAACCACTGCATCATATTATTATTATAACCATCACACCAAAAGTCCCGACAAGTACTGTAAACTAATCCGTACCATAACCAGCAACCCGCCCGCCCGTCCTTCCGTCCGTTCCCAACCTCGAACTCGAACTTGACTTTCAGTCTATCCGTCCCCGGTGGCGTTCCATCCATAAATCTGGCCCTGTCTGTCAGGTCCACCAACCAACAAACAAAAAACAATGAAAGGAAGAAGAAAAGAAAAAAGAAAAAAAGAAGAGAGACACAAGCGAGCCAGAACTCAACCAACCAACCAATCAATCGACCAGACAACAACAAAAAAAGAAAAAACCCCACAACCCGATCCCGCAAAAATTTAAATTACAAGTACTAGTTATCACTCCACAACACAACACAGCAACCAGCAGGACAGCAACAAAAAAAAAAAAACCTTTATTCATCCAGGCGAACCCCGTACTGTTCAGTAAACTGCGGAAAGTGGTGAATTGATTGATTGATTGATTGATCGACGCCAAACCGTTACGGGGGTTTCGGAGGTGTAGAGAGAGAGAGAGAGAGAGAGAGAAAAACTTGATTAATAATACCTTTCAATGAAATGAAAAATGAAGAAAAAAAGGTATGATACTCGCTCGTACATGCAAGTACAGCGCAGTCACCGTACTGTACCGTACCTACCTTGTATATAATATATAAAATACAGTGCGGTGCAGGGCAAAAAAGTGATGGTTAATCATCAACGGTGTGCAGGTACAGTTTGCAGCGACGAGTTGTGATTTGCAGGTAGACTGGAGGTACCGTACCGTATATGCGATATGATAATTATTATGCCATAATACGGGTACCGTGCTGTCCCCGGAAAGGCTAGTACTAGTATGGTACACGGTAGTACTGTAACCGAGGATGAATTGATTGAATAAAGTGACTAACTCGAGCACTCTAGTAAATAAACGAATAAACAAACAAACAAAAAAGAGTTGAAAACGCTCTACTATAGATCTATTATAGTATATTATTATAATAATAGTTATAACTTGGCACGGTCCTATGCTATAAATCAACGGCATTTTCCCAATTCCATAGGCTAATACGGTAGCTTTTTCTCCAGCCCCCGTTACAGTTCAATAATAATATTATTATTATCACAACTATCCTACTTTTGGGGTTCCTGAGGCTGGAATTTACACTTAAAGTTACCACCGGTACATTCCATTTCGTCCCATCAAAAAAAAAAAAAGAGAAAAAAGCAAAATTCTACTTCACCCTCCCCTTCCCTCTCTTCTCGTAGAGTACCGGTACGGTACTCTACTTGCGTTCCGGTACTCACCTCGCCGGAATTAGTCATTGGTCACGTGAACTGTCGTGAAGTCACTAAACATGAAGCTCGGTGCGATGCAACTATCATCAACATCGGAGTTGCATTCAGAACCCCGGTTTCAAGTGCTTCGGATCTGTTGTTCATTTTCACAATGGATACTCCAATTTCAGTCAGAGGAGCTGAGATTCCCAACCTCAAGCACCTGTTCTCATCCTCCAGGTAATGTACCGGTACTTCTTCACAGTTCACGTGACCAATGACTAATTCCGGCGAGGTGAGTACACGGTAGGTATCATACTTGCTCGCTCAGCACTCACTCATTCATCCACCAAAAAGCGCGGAAACACACCAATCATGTTCGAACCCGTCCATCCACCAGCCCTTCCCAAGCGCAAGCACAAGTATTGTACCTACAGCGCTGTGAACTGACCTTACCGTTATGCTAGATAGAAGGGGCAAGAAAAGAAGAAGAAAAAAAGGAAAAGAGAGAAAGGAAGAAAGAAAGAAAAAATAAATAAATGAAAATGACAAGGCACCCTCTTCGACAGCATACGATAAGGATATAGGACACGGTAGTGCTGCTGGTGATAAATGAGAATCATCCTGGGAAAATAGCTCTCGGCTCGCCGTTCACATACCCAGCGCCGCAACGCACGTAACTTACGGTACTTGCAGCAGAGTACAGTTCTGTGTAGTACGGTCATGTATGTAAATGCAATGGTGTAGGACCGGTGCTCGAGTGCACAACAACATTTCCGCCCCGCTTTTTTATTTAGGAAATCCCCGTTTGCACTTGCGAATAGCAGCGATCATAGCGATCATAGCGACGATGCTGTGGGGTGCTGGAGATAAACAGCCTGTATCCCTACCGCTGATCCCTCGCCCTTCTTCTTGAACCCGTTCAAGCCGGCTCGGCTTAGCTCACTCAACTATTTTTTTTTTTAAAAAAAAAAATAGAAAAGAATCAAAGAAAGAAAGATAGAAAGCGAACGACTAAGAAGAGAAAAGAGTCAAGTCAGAGAGCTAAGAGCTTTTTTTTTTTTGCTTTGTTTTCACCCCCTTGTTGTATTGTTTCTTCGCTAGCCAGCTATTATAACTAGTTGGATAGACGCCTGGTATCGTAATATTAAAGTTGGCCTGTACCGTACTCGAATACGGTGGCGGACCAACGTACAGATAGAAAAATTAAACGAGAAGGAAAATGGAAGAAGAAAAAAGTGAAATCATAATAAAACCCTCTCGACCGTTTTTTCCTTTGAATAAAACTGGCTAGGTTGTGCCGGGCCTAATGATCACCTCCCTAATTCTCTGGTGTGTTGCCAGATCCCGCATTACCGGTAATTAGGAAGAACCCAAAGGTGTTCGTCGAAATCCAATAGCGTTGCGGTCATGAAAGTGTAAAAAAGAAAAAGAAAAAAAGGAAACGAACGCCGTTAGTGCAAATGAGAGTAAGAAACGAATAATAAGCGAAACAAAATGCAAAAAAAAACCCCAACCGTCCAAAATAGATGCAAACCAAACCGTCTTCTTCCCTCTTCGCGCATTATCGTTGGGCCTCCAGGTCGACATCCATGTCCGAGTTCCGGGACGGGCTGCCCCTGCTCTTCCTGTTTTTCTTCTGCAATTTTTTAGGTTTTTGTTTAGGTGGTTCTGAATCGGACGAGAAATCCGCCGGCACTTTGGATTTTGGCGTGGCCGAACCGGATTGATCAGCCCCCCCTGAGGAAGCAGAACCATCCTTGTCGTCATCGCTCCCTGACTTGGATAGCCAGGGGCCGTCAAACATTGGCGTATCGCTCGTGCCAGACGCTGGATCAGATGACGATCGTGTCCGTTCATGCCTCCTTGGCGATCCGGCTGTGACAGCAGGTGCCGGAAGCTGAAGGCCATCGACCCCTGGCATTACCGGTGGCATCGCAATATCCAAGGCATATACTCTGTCCGAAGGCGTCGGGGAATAATATGGAGATTCAGTCACAGTGGTACCTGCAAGCTGTGAATTCCTCAATGTATCGCGACGGCGAGGGAGAAGCTGCCCGACTTCAGCTGCATGGGACAAACGGTGTTCATGAAGGAGAGAAAGATCCCCTTGAACGGCCTCAGGCAGTGGCCGGGAAACTCGACGCATTGTTGGCAGTATCGGCGTAGAGTAGGTCGAAACCAGGCGTGGCCGTGAGGATCCAGTCATACCCTCTGCACTGGAGTCAGATGCACGAGATGATCCCTCCGATATCTCATTCTCATCGACGGATGGCAATGCTGGCGATCCTGGACCCTCCGGAGGGCTGGGGGTCCTGCTATGCGTCCGATGGTGCCGTGATCCAGTGCTTCTACGCTGTTCAAGTGCCGGCGAAGTCGTTCTGCCTTCCAACTTTGCCAAAGTATCCGGTATTGAAGTAGACTTTGTAGGTGTACCACGAGCCCCATCAAAGTATCCCCCATCAGTACCTTCTGGAAGCGACCCTCTGCCCAATTTTTCAGATGAGGATACGCGGGTAAGAGGTGGGGTTGGTGTAGCAGTTGAAGCAACTGAGGAAGAACTTGAACGGAGAGACGATGCCCCGGAGTGACCTTGATGTATTGGCGACGGCATCGATAGATAAGGACTGGGTTGGTATACCATCGGTCCTCCTCCTCCTCCTCCACTTCCTCGTGCCACCTGTTTCATTGGAGGAGGCGTTCCATAGAAACCCTGTGCTGACCTCGGACTTGGAGGGCATTGCCCGCGCGATTTCATGCTGTCAGCGTCAGATGCCACAAGAGTAACCTGGCTTGGATTGTAGCTGGCCCTGGTTGGCGTAGGGGGCCGTGATATTACAACGCCTTCAACCTCAATGCCTGCCTCGATGGCTCTGATACCAAACGGAACATCGTCGGATGTAAGATTAATTATATGGCGACTCTCTCGCATATTCTCCAAGTGTGACTTCCTTGCTTCGGCCTTCTTCGCGTACTTCTTTACTCGAAGTTTGGTGTAGATCATCTTGCTAGCACCAGCAAACAACACGCAAACCTATAGGAAACGTCGAATTAGTATCGCCACAAAATGGGACAACAGCACACATGATCCTACCATTCCGCCAGCCAAGAGCTAAAGCACCAGTATTGTTAGCCTGTGAATACACTAATCCTCAGCCTTGGGTGTACATACCAGCAACATCTTCTCCCACAACGCCATACCATCCCAGAAACTCATCTTGACAACTTCCGATTGCCCTCGGGCAAAGGCTAGCAAGAGAAACGGCTTCCAAGGTCGGCTCAAATACTGAAGGCGAGGAAACGAGGAGCTAGCCCGTCCTCAAGGCTTCCCAGCGAAGCGACAGATTTCCGAGGCAATTAAGATTTAGAAAAGAGTTTGGCCAAACAACTCTCACCGCGATGGATTTTCGCAGACGCTGAGATAAGCCTCAACAACCTATAACGGAGTAGAGCTATCGAACAGCGGAAGGGAAGTTGCAGGATATGGGGCTCCTAGGGAACAATTTAGTGTCAGCAGGAAACATGTGCAGGACAAAAAGGTATAGCTATTAAATTGCAACTGCATATAAAGAAGAATGGATGAAGCAAAGCGCACATACTTTACTATATTATGCTGTAACAATAAAATTACAGTTTATTAATCTTGACTGTAGCGACTGTAGGGAGATGATAAACGATGGTGATGGGGGCAATTGTCGAACAACGAGTGCAGTGGACGAAGCGATTGATCCACAGTTCGGTAGGAGGTGGAGATTAAAAGAAGAAAAGAAAAAAGAGAGAGGGAGGGAGGGAGAGATGGGGGTTGAAGAGCGATTAGGGGGGGGGGGTGTGTGGAGAACGAGCGAGGGGGAAGGTTAAAGAGAAAAGACGGGTGAGGTGGTACGGTACACCACTCTCTACCGGTACCGGTAGTGGAGGAAATTGAGGAATCAGCAACGAAGGGCGGGCCTGAGCAAGGGACAACGACAGACACAGGGTTGACGACTTTGAGCGTGGGATTTAATAATACAGAAGCGAAGCGATTGGTATTGCAGGCCGGAAGTTACCTTGTTCGTGCTGGCTGTGTCTCTGATCTAGATTTTTGGTCAAGTTAATCTGTAGGCCCAACACGGCTGGATAGTTCGCCCCTCTGTGACACCTTGGACGAGACCCAGTCTTTTTCCTCTCTTTTCCCACCTTCTCTCCTGTCCCTGCAAAGCCTCTCGGCTTCGTCTACCGTATGGCTGTGTTCGGCTCTGCAAGATCTGGGCCGGAGAGCGGAGGTAATTGTCTTACTGCTAGCTGCGTAATAACTTTATTGAGGGCTGAGGTCTTGATAGGATAAGTTGATGCGATTCATGAGCTTCACCCGGACCACGAAGGCGCTGAAAGTGTTGGCGGACGGAGCGAGACCCCAAACAAAGCAGACGAGCAGGAAGCGAGTGAAATGCGTGACAGTGATGCACGATGAGATCTTGAGTCAGGAAAAGTGAGTCCTACCCCAAAGGCGAAAATCGGGGGGAAAGAGGGGCATGGGAAGCGCTCCGTTGAAGTTTATGTACTAGTATGTAGATATTGAACGCTGGGTTGCCTGTTTCCCAGGTTCTGGTACAGGCAACTATATGAAAACACAGAGTCACAGAAGGTGGAAGGATCAAGCATTAACTTGGTATGATATGATACGGTACCTTCTATAACGGAAAGAGTATCGAGTGATAATATTCGGAAATCAATGCCGTGTATTGGGGCATCATACTCAACCCAAATACTTCCTCGTCTTACCCCCCCCCCCTTCTCTGGAGCACTAAAGAGAAGAAGAAAAGAGGGAAAAAAAAGTAAAAATAAAAAGTAATTCAAAACCTTGCTGTAATGTGTATGCACTGTACCTTTCGGCTTCCATAGCACTAATACCAACTACCGGGGGAATTGACAACAAAGAACATTCTCGTCCTGGGCGCCTACTCCATATTGGATGGGTAAGGGTCAGTTGGTTTGAATAGGCACTTGCAAAGTATGTATGATATGCATCACCATTTTGTGGCATCATAAGCAGCACAGCATGGGGCTTGTACGTGATTTGCCCTGAATAAATGGGGTCACCCAACACTGCCGAGTTCAAGGGCAAGATGACTTGAGGAGAGGATACAAGTAGAAAGGGAGAGGGGGGAAGGAGGGAGGGGGAGGGAAAGGAGAGTATCCCCGGGGTTCAGATGAACGAAAGGAAGCACTTGCGGGGAGCAGCATGAAAACAATTGTTCTTTGCATGCTTTGTACGGCTGGACAAGGGAAAGGGAAGCCGGAAGGGATGATGAGTACGGTACCCAGCCCGAGGGAACGTGTATCCTCACTGCACTGGTATCGGTACAGGTACTCAAGTACAAGGCTTGAACGGGGGACCACAGCTGGGATCATGCTGTAGCCCACAAGGGGATAGAAATCATCCGGAGTGGAGAGGCAGGAGAGAGAGAGATATAAGTGGGGGGAGATTTTCGAAGTGAGAAAGGGAGGGAAAAAAAGAAAAGAAAAAGAAAAATGCACGCACGAAGTGCAACTGTGCAGCGTGCAGTGCAAGTACCAAGTCGCACCAGAGGAATATTTTGGGGCTCTTGATTTAAAGAGGCCGGGCTAAGCTACAAATGGATGCCTGATCAGGGGAGTAAGATCTGACAGGGAGCAAAAAAGTAGTGTAGCAAGGGAAGAGAAGTAAGCGGTCCACTGGTGGACCATTACAAGCACGAGTTCTCGCTGGCCATGCGGATCGGTAAGCCCCCGCTCACCAGAAGGTTAATTTTGCGTGAAAGGGTGAGCTTTTCTGAGCCTTTCTATAGGTGAGCAAGTACTGTACGAGTACTCGAGTACAGTAGGATATAGTTGCGGGGAAGGAAGGACCTTTGGTGTACCGTACGGTACCGTAGCAAAGATTCCTTGTGCAACATAAAAGGGGTTTTCCAAATTTCCAAAAGGGATCAGGTACTGCCGGCACAGCGCAATACAAGGTTGCTTTGTCCTCTGGCAAGCGAGTGCCCAAACAAAGGGATTCTCACTTGCTCCATGGCACTGAAATGATGATAAGCATTTTAAAAGTCCGGCCTTCTCCCCTTCACGAGCGAATGACATGGTCGAAGCCACTTGAGGAAATTTTTTTGACCCGCTTCACCCGGCCTGTAATGTCCGGTCTGTCCATGGGCCGTTGTTTGTTTATAATCATGTCATCATCAGTAGGGGTACGGTACCGTATTCGACACTGGCTCCCAATGTGGTAGAGTGGTATGAGGAGTGGTCCAAAGGAACCTCTCCACCTACAAGAATTTATCTCTCTCTTGTCGAAAGGTCAGCTTCCGCAAATAGCAACATGGCATCCTCTTGAGAATTCGCAGTTGAATAATAATAGGGCAGCCATTGGTGCCTGAAGAACCAAGGGAAGGGTTTGCTTGCTCAACAAAGTTTTTCCATTAGACAAGGCGAACCCGGGAAACCCTTATTGCACAACAATGCACCAGTGCACGGTGAAAGACTGGGTGAGTCGGAAGGAAAGAGAAAAGAAGAAAAATGGTGGAAAAATTACAGGGTATCATAACTTAGCATAATATTATTTCTTTGATTCTAAAAAAATCACCAAGAAGAAAAACCCGCAATTTTTTTTCCCTTCGACCGTACCGTATTCCCTTCCCTCTTTTATACAGGTACTCGCGAGTGGAGGTGGTGCGCTGTGGCAACCTGAGCCATCTTCCAGCCTGCAGCCAACCAGAGGGCAAAGATATTTAACCTACGGTATGGTATCCTTTTGCGCGGTTGGCCTCCCCATCAATTTCTGTGTCTAGGTGAGCGATTCAACTCTGCCACGCGAGTGCGAGTATCATACTTTAGAGAACCGGTGCTCGTATTTGAACGCTGCCAGGACACTGTACGAGTACCCGTATCATACATACAGTACCGGGACCGGTACTGACTGAATCGTGAGTGAGTCTGGTGCACAGTAATTGGATGATTCACTGGTGGCGAACAAGGCTAGAGTGGCACTGCTTTCAGAACGTGGGTTTCCTTGGCCAAACTCGCCTCTTGCCAACAGGATGTCAGCACGGTGGAAAAGGGCCATCTCTTTCACCTCTACAAATAGGATACGGTATTATAGTCTATCGGGAACTCGAGCAGCCAAGCAATTGACTCCCCGTCCCACCTACGAGTACTTGTAAGACCCTTTTTTAACAAATCAAACACACTCTCAATTGCTCTGATCCGAGTGGTTCCAGCCTTGGGGGCACGGCCGTTGCTGGGGACCACTGGACACAAATGACGAAATGCTCTCTCTTTTCCCCCCCCTGCCAGAGCCACAGGGGTGTTTTTCTTCTTCCTCTTCCCTTCTCCTTCTCGAGTCGAGTGCACCATCGGCTAGTTGCACTTACTCGAGTACCGTAGACTATTGCACGAGCTGGACTCGTTTCACCGTTTCTTTGGGAAACAATACCGGTACGGGTGACCGCCTTCAACGATTTCGATTTCACGAGTTTGAGATATCTCGTGCCGGAACATAAGATTTCAGCTTGGTATCGTGACAATGACCTTGTCAATCCTGCTCGTTCTGACTGTGTAATTTTTCCTGGCTTCTTTTACTTCCCCCTCTCTGCCATCTATTTCCCTTTTCTTTCCTTTTTCTCTCTCTCTCTCTCTCTCTCTCTCTTTCCCCCTTTATCCTTCCTTTTTCTTTCCTCCCAATAGTGAGGCACGGTCCCGTACCGTACAAGTACTAGTACGCTACCCCATAACTCTTTGTGGTTTGCGCCAGTTCGCGATGTTGGAGTGCACATTTGGCGATGGTCTCCAGCCGTGTCTGACATGTCCGAGAACAGGTTAGTAGAAAATAGAGACACCTCAATGGCTATGTTGCAGATACGCGTGCGTTGCCTTCCACTGAGCACCTCACGAATCCAGCACGATGCGCAACATTTAGCACATGTCGCTGTTCGGTGCCTGGCGGTGGCGTTCAATTGAGGCTGTATGGAATCAATCTCTGGAGGGATCCAACAGAAGATGAAAAGCAAACCATTCGATGCTGGGTTGTAACTCTGTAATTCCTTTTTCTGAATGTTTGAGTTCACTCGTTCCTCTAAATTTATGCATCGGCTGGTAGTGAAATGAGTGGCGTGTGGCCGCTGAATGGCCAGTCCAAAGACTCCAAACCGGTACATTGGGACCTCACTACCAGATTGGGAAGAGGGAGAGGGAGAGACAAATACTGTACTCGAGTAGAGAAGGAAAGGGAGAGAAGGAAGGGAGAGAAGGGCTGGAAAATATGTTACTCGAGTGTCGCTGGAGGATAATGGTAAGTGCGCCGTACATCAGGTGTCGGCTTCCCGGGTCGCTCAGGGTGGTGCTGTACTAGTAGTGAAGGCACTCGAGTACCGGTACCAGCTCTTTACTCTTGGGGAGCCTCCGCTCAGTCGCTGTGCCATGGTATGATCAGTGAAGCATCCTAGGGTACTTGCACGGTGCCGGTATTGCTATTCTACCGGTACTTGTAAACACTCGATGAAATGAGGCTTAAAGTTTTAAAGTTTTTCGCTCTCACAGGCACTACTCGAGTATATCGTGCGGTACATAGTACCGATGCTGTTGCCTGCTACTTGTACAATATCATACTTGTGCGAGTGTACGGGTAATTTACAGTACTGGGGGCAGTCTAAACTACTAGTACGGTATGGGAGTCGCTCGATTGCAGAAGGCAACATTTGCAAGGTCTTGGCGCCACAGCAACTGAGCAGTTGCAATGTAAGTTAGGGAAGGAAAAAGGAAAAAAGAAGAGAGACGGAAAAGAGCTGGAGATTCGGGCATTCCGCTTTCCGTCCCTCCCTCCGCATACAATCCATGTAAAATTCGTGGCTATTCTCATCTTGGCTGTCATCCACCGGCGATATACCTCTACCTTTACCTAAATACGGTACATACGGGTTACAATTTGGAGTCTGGAGTGATACTCTCGGGATCGCGATCCAAAGTTTGAAGACTGAGAGGAAGAAGAGAAGAAAAGGAAAAAAAGAAAAAAAAAAACGACCACGTCTTCTAGCCAGTCCGACTCTTGCGGTTACATTACTTACGACCCATCTTTCCCTCGCTCAGCTCCGCTACTCAGTATGCCAGTTATTCGGAACCCTTTTCGCAGAAACACGACAGCTCCGGTCAACAATCGGTTCGACTCTTTCTCTGAGCATCAATCCACCGCCCACCAGGACACTGGGAGACTTCCCCCTCCCGAGACTGACTCGAGCACCGATGAAGTGGGAAGGGCTCACAGTACGAGAGCGGAGTCTGCCAGTGCCATCAGCATTGGAAAGGAGAGCCAGGAAGAAAAGAATACTTACAAGTTAAGCGGTGGGTTATCTCCCTCTTCAATGGAAGTGCCGTCTGCCTTATGCACCGGCATGTACCGCGCAAACCTACCATATATCTCATTTTTCGCTTCTTTGTTCCTTTTGCCCCAGCCTTCGTTTTCTTTTGTAGCGGTTGTACCTGCAGCTTGCAGCAGGTACGTGTTGTGAAGCGAGGGAGAATACCTTCTCGCGCGCGAAGCTAGGGAGTCGGATGAACTGTTGGCTGATTTGTTTTGTTGGCGATAATAGTTGTCAATGACAGTGGGGTCTATTTGCCTGTACGGACAATCCCTTTCCCAATTTCCCCACATTTTGTGCGCAGTCGGGCGACTCTTGCGATGGCGCATAGAATACCGGAGAACTGATTTTCCCATTGTTTATAGCCCTCACCCCCAGACAAGAAGGGCTTCTGGAGGAAAAGTGATCACTCTCCCCAGACAAAGGCTCCCGAGGTCGAGGAGCCGTTTGTTATATCAAGGGAATCGTTTGAATGTTATAGAAGATCATTTGTTGGTTACCTTTCCCTCCCTCCCTCTCCCACCATCCACCCATCCCGACGCGACCGTTTTGTATTTCCCTAATAGTCTCACTCGTGACTTTCCTTCCCCCAGCAACTGCTGTACGGTATTGCATCGAAGGCATTGCCTTTTTTGCTGATGGGGAATCTTTGTTTAGGATATCTCCGCAAGATCTCCTGTGTTAGATCCATCCCCGGGCCGTGTTAGCTTCGACTCGCGTCCTCTTGTCCCGCGCACCAGTCTCGATATCCGCTCTCCGAGATTGCCAATTGTTGCTAAGAATGTGGAACCCGTCGAGGAGGATAAATTCGAAGAGATTAAGCTTAATGATGATGCACGGCCCAAGAAAAGGAGTATCTTCTCCAGATTTGGCACCGATCACTCGTCATCTGATGCCGCACTAGCCCCGGCTTCTCACGGGGTTAGGAACGGTTTATTCGGAAGGAAGGAAGTCCCTCAAGAGGCAGTCCTTGAGAGCGAGCTCAGAAAGATCGATATTAAAAAGGATGGCAAGTGATGGGAATTGTTACGGGGGGTCTATCAATATGGATGGATAGGTGGGCGGTGTTCTAGGTTTTGGCCGTGGATTGTTTTAACGGATGGCATTACGCTCTTTGGGAAAAGCTAGTTTACCCGCTGGGCTTTAATGTTTTGGGTGATTGTATGGATGCATCACTGTTTTCTTATATATATTGATATCATACCTCTTTTGTTCCTCTACGGAAGGTCTAAATCTCTTGTATCTCTTTTATGTGCCTTTTGAATTGGTTTTGGAATGAGGTCTCATGGACTTCGTGTATGCTGGAGACGAAAGGATAAGGTAAATGTTTAATGAAATTTATCGGTGATGGCAGGGGGTCCCGCACACTATGCCATCTGAAAGGGGAATGCCGGTCGACGCTAGTGTTCTGATATTTGCCTTTCTCAGGCGCTGTTTTCTTCATTGCGGCTCTCGACTCTACTCGAGTAACTTACTCGAGTAGAGGCGGGATTGCCGTGCTCACGCATTCATAACGCTGCCCTAAACTTGCCCGGTTTTGGTTGTTAGGGAGGGTAACCTTTGGGTTGCTCCGAGCACAAAGGGTATCGGTGTCACGTGGTAAGCTAGAATGGGCCCGAATCTTGACCGCCGCCAGGCCTCCTTTCTGGCATCAACATTCTGGCTCCAACCTTCTCATCGCCCTATCACGACACTTCATCTCTATCCCCACCTCGGCGATCATTTTCAACACATCTCAACACCTTCCACCCTACACAAACTCCCACTCACCAAGACTTCTGCACGTATCTTGTCAAAAGGAAAAATCAAAAAAAAATCACGCGCACCATCTTCTCTGTTTACCCCCGCCGCAAAAAGGAATAATCAAAAATAGGCGACAATATATAAAATGGCCGATTATATGGAGACTAGCCACGTCACCGACGATCTCAAGCCCGAGTTTGCAGAATACGAGAAGGCAAACCGTGCTGCTGTCGAGGACCCTGATGACTTTGAAGCCTGGGAAAAGCTTGTGCGCACCACCGAACAGCTGGAGGGAGGTTTGACTCGCAATAGTTCACCTCAGGCTATTTCTGCTACCAGGGGGGTTTTCGATCGCTTTTTGGCGAGATTCCCATTGCTCTTTGGGTACTGGAAGAAGTATGCCGATTTGGAGTTTAGTATTGCGGGGACTGAGGCAGCCGAGATGGTATGTTGTTGTTTCTTTCCCCTTTCGCTCGGCATTGCACGTTACACTTTTCCACGCGGAACAAATAGGGGGGGGGGAGGCTAATGCTTGACGGGTTTATATGTAGGTATATGAACGTGGCGTCGCCAGTATTACCAACTCTGTCGATCTATGGACAAACTATTGCAATTTCAAAGTCGAGACTAGCCATGATCCCGATGTTATCCGAGAGTAAGTCCTTGATTAAAAACGATCCCCCACTACAGGGGGAATCAATAGGATGTGCTATTTCCCCTATTCCCCTCTTCACCGCCCCCCTCTTCCCCTCTTCCTATTCTTGCACTACCGATAGCCCGGTTGCGAACAAAAGTCAGAATCAATTGGTGAGCTGTTGCAACCCAGCTATATTCTCTTGATTTGAGATCTCACATAATCTCAGAATCACGTTTCATGCCCCTTGCTTTGCCTTTGCGCACCGAAATATAGCTCGAAGCGATGGTTTGGTGGATAAAGATCAGCTAATACTTTCCCGTATTTACTCATTTCTTGTTTTTTAACAAAATTTCACTCTGTACCCGCTGCGAAATTGTTTACTAATCCTTGGTTTGCAGGTTGTTTGAGCGTGGCGCAAATTCAGTTGGTTTGGACTTTCTTGCCCATCCCTTTTGGGACAAGTACATTGAATTCGAAGAGCGATTGGAATGCGAGGACAAAATAGTTGCTATTCTAGACCGTGTTATTCATATTCCCATGCATCAGTATGCTCGCTATTTCGAACGTTTCCGCCAGCTGGCCCAGACCCGCCCTCTTGAGGAGTTGCTGCCCTCGGACACCCTAGCCCAGTTTAGGCAAGAAGTAATGGCAGAACCCCCTGCCGCTGTTCAGGCCGGCCAACAACAAATTAAGATGGAACGTGGGGAATTGGAAATTGAAAGGGAAATGAGGGTCAGGATTGATAATTTCCACTTGGAAATCTTTTCCCGAACACAGACGGAGACAACCAAGAGATGGACCTACGAGTCTGAAATCAAACGCCCGTACTTCCATGTCAATGAACTGGACGAGCCGCAATTGGTGAATTGGCGCAAATATCTTGATTTCGAAGAGGTGGAGGGTGATTTCACAAGAACCCAATTTCTCTACGAGCGCTGCCTTGTCACCGCTGCATTTTATGATGAATTCTGGTATCGTTATGCAAGATGGATGTCCGCCCAAGATGGGAAGGAGGAAGAAGTTAGAAACATTTACCAGAGGGCCAGCATGGCTTTCGTGCCTATTACGTATGTGTTGACTGCTCCTATCACCTTGCTCGCTGTATGCTGACTTCTTCCAGGCGACCGGGTATTCGAATTCAATACGCGCATTTCGAGGAGTCCCAGGGGAGAGTTGACATGGCAAGGGCGGTCTTGGAATCAATTCTTGAGCAGCGTAAGGGCTGCCCTCTTCCCCTACTGAATATAACTAATTCCCCGTAGTGCCTGGACACATTGAGACAATTGTAGCCTGGGCGAACCTTGAGCGCAGACAGGGCGGACTTGATGCTGCAATTGCCATCTATCGAGCCCAGATTGAGAGCGACAAATGCGACATCTACGCAAAGGGTGCCCTTACTGCGGAATGGGCCCGTCTTCTGTGGAAAATCAAGGGTAGTGTTGATGAAGCACGCCAAGTTTACCAGAAGAATCACCATTGGTACCTGGACAGCAGATATTTCTGGATCAACTACTTACAGTTTGAGATGGAGCAACCGACGAGCGCCGAGGCAGAACACCAAAACCATGATAGAATCCGCCAGGTGGTTGATGATATCCGTAAGAAGAGTCATCTCCCGCCAATCACCATCAAGGACCTGACGCACTTCTACATGGTTTATCTGCTGGAGCGTGGCGGTAAGGATGCTGCCAAGGAGTACATGGTATTAGATCGTGAGGTCAATGGGCAAGTCAAATAATTTCTCCCTTCTTGAACCCCTCCCCTGCTTCCCCCTCCCCTCCCCCTTCACCTAGCGCCTCACGGGACAGGTTTTGTGACTTCAATTTGTCACTTCATGCGCGACGAAGCCTAATGGGCTTGCCCCATCGGGCACCGGATTAACTTCTAACTGAACAAACAATTCCTCTCCTCCCCTTCCCCCCATGCCGGTTTGATCCGCTCTTCTGACCTAGCAATCCCCTGTAAACCTTATCCCATTTGTTGTGTCATAATTCTTTCCCCAGCAAGCGTTATTTCTCCCCATGTATCCCTTTACACTAGTATGCTCACCTACTCATTTCTCCTTCCCTCCTGTCTGCCCTCATATGTTTTCGCTGCTAACGTTGTCGCTTTCCATAGCCCTTTCTCCATTCAATCTGTGAATAAATCAAAGCTGGCCGAGGATGGGAAAGAATCCACCACTGACCGTCGCCTTATGATGGAGAATGGCCATCCCGGAGTTGAAATCGACGAGGCTGCCATCCGTAGAGGGGAAAATCCTTATACCAAGTACTTTCAACAACAAGGGGAACAGCCACAGACTACCCCAGCACAGGTATGCATTTCCGCAACAAGTATTTGAGTTGTCTTTTGAGCCATACTGAAGAAGGCCCGTGCTCGTTTCCTTCTAGGTGGACCTAACATTCAGAGGGTAGGCTTATTAGGTTGCAAACCCGGCAAACACATTCATCGTGATTTCCCCCTTTCTTATCTCCCTTTTTTCCTCCCTTTCCTAATCGTCCTTGTCTCGCGCTTAAGGACAAACCTAATGATCAAATTCAAAAAATCTTTCCCTTTTTCTACAAATTCCTTCACCACGACTTTTTGCTCTTTGTATCCTTAGTCTTTTGTCTGTAGTTATACTTTCTCTAGCCTCTTCCCTTTTCTTATTTCTCTACACACTCTTAGCCAGGAGTCGTTTACGTCTAAACAAACGGAATCTCTACGGGGTAGTGGAAGTTATGCTCTAGCCTAGTCTGCTAGCATGGCATAGCATGGCATAGCTTAGTCTAGTTATATCATATATTTTTCTCTCCTTGCATCCTTGCTCTTTCCGCTCTCGGTCTGGATAAGTAAATGAAAGCTCTCGATGCGGGTTCACGATGTGTCACTCTTGTCTTGGCGGTGTGAAGTGATATTGTGTTGGGCCAGTACGGCGTCCGTACTTTATGCACAAGCATGGATTTGCAAAGGAAAAAACAAACTGCCGTGCTACGCCAACCCACACGAGCCCCAGGGCCGATTGTGAGTCCTCCCAATTGACGGACATTCGAGACTCAGTGATTTGGAACAAAACCTAACAAGGCGAGACTGTCTCTCTCTGGTCTGCTTGTTAGATGGGTGGCAGATGGAATCTCGTGAGCAGGTCCCCAAGACGAAACAGAGAACCTCCTTACTTGTCCGTTTTGTTTCGTTGCCCGAGAGGGAGTAGTCCAGCGCCAAGCGGGAAAGCCATATACTCGCCATTACATCTCTTGGTATTATACAAGTAGATATGTGTAACATACAGTACAGTACATGGGAGTAATTCGAACACACGAGTCTTACACCAGCCGAGCATGCAAACAAACGTCCGGCAAACGCGCCACCACCACCACCTCACTGCCAAACATATACACCTGAACGGCCAAAAACACATACCGGTACTTGTTACTTCTCGTATTAATATATCACACCGGGTTTTTCTTTTCTTCTTTTCTTTCTCTTCTCTCTTTCCTAACTATGTTAGCGCTAGTATATACCGGTATAACGGTTTGTGGGCCGGCCAGCAGTGTACTATACCGCCAGACGCGGTTGCGCAATTCAGCTTCTTTATTTCTTTCTTTCTTTATGCCGTCAACTTACGTTAGAGTTATTTCCATCGGCTTAGTGGTCAAAGAAGGAAGGAAGGAAGGGTTGTTACCTTCAAATTATTTTTATACTTTTAGCTTTATTTTAAATAATAGTAGTGGAATAGCTTGTATATGCGTGCTGCTGCTGCTAGAGATATGTAAGGAATGAGGTACTTGGTACCTCGGAAGTATTACTCATCTTATGGATGGATCGATGGATCGATGGATAGGTGGATAGGTGGCGGCGGTATACCGGTACAGTTGTGAGCATTAGATATATTTTTTCTGGCTAGAAATACTTGATTTGGAAGGGGGGACAATGCCCACGGGGGGGAGCAAGTATCCGTTGATTTACACATGTTAATCCTCCTAGAGGATAGGCTGAAATATCCTTGGTACGAGAAGTTCGTGTTACATTATCAGCTACGATACAGGCCAGAGAATGTTGAGGGCCCGAGGAGGAGGAGGAAGGGGAGGACATTCCCAGGCCTGGGGGACCGGGGTCAGCATGAAGAAGAAGAAGGGGCGAAGTCTCAAGGAGGGAAAGGAAAGAATATTATTATTATGCTAACAACAACGACAAAAGCTCGCCTTCAGCCACCCCGTACTGCGTTTCTTGTGTTCAGAGGGATTGTGACGCACCAAGGATGTCAAGTCCGGTGGGGATAAATGCGCATTAGGCTACCCACAGGAAAAGGTATTTGTGTACAGTACAGTAAGTGGCACTTGTCTACAAGTATATGGCATCACTAAGATGGACTACCGGAGATTGTCACAGACTCATATCATACCTGATGTTTTTTCCCCCCGAGCGACCCCGCCCCCGCGTGGCTCATCCCAATTGTGCCAGGGGGCTTGCATTGCCAATGACAGATTGGGTGATGTCTACCTACCCACTGTACCCCCCCCTCCCCCCCTCCCCCGTTATAATCTCGTATGGGATGATAAACATGACAGTTCAAATCATCAAGACCCGGAATTCTGGAGACAGCATTGCCCACTGCAACCTGCCCTCTTACCCTTCGAAAATGGCTGCCAACAGCGGCTCACTGGCGAAATAGGGACATGTCCGTGGAAGGGGAAGGGAAGGCAAAGGGCAAGGGGGTGAATCCGGCTTGGAAAAAAAAAAAAAAACCCTTGAAAGAATTAGGTTTTCCGGGACAGTAAGGGTTATATATTATACCCCAATCCTGGTTTTATGCATTATACCGTTTCCAGAACTTTGTTGGTGGAGTTAGGATAGAGGGGAAAGAGGAAGATATATCATAGGGGATGGACAAAATGTAATTTTTGGGTTGGGTGGGATATCTTTCTTGTGGAGGGGGATATCTGGAGTGGAAAAAATTATCTATCGTGAAAACTCAAGTACAGTAATCGAACCAAGTAGCTATGTCGTTATAGTTGCCTCCTCTAGTAAGGCTTGGTGATCCCTTTTCTTTTTCGTTTTTCGTTTTTCTTTTTGCTTTTCTGCAGGCATGTCTCTCGGGAGGGGCTTGATCTACTCTCTTCACCCCCTTCCTGCAGTGTATCCCTCCCCTTCCCACTTCTTCTCCGAAGTAGGGAATTCTTGACTACATAGTACACGGCCCAACTACTATATTCGAGCTTTTTATTTTAATTTTACTGTGGTCCATACGGTAGGAGAGGTAGTGGCAGACTCAGCTCTACCTCCCTTCGTGATGAACATATGTATGGTAGGAAGGGGGATCAGATATGCCACACTTAATCCCTGGATATATATATACACGTGATGACGGAAAAATTTTCTGCCTATTCTATTTAGGGTACACAAGCCAAAAGCGTAGATACACATAGTGTACAAGTGCTGTACCTGCCTGCAGATCCGCTCTATCGCCATTTCTATTAGGAAATGACAACAGTATAGTACCTGTATTGGATTGTCCAGAGTTGCTCTGGACCACAAGTCAACCGCCTTGTCATGCACTTTACTCACACTAGTACCTCTGTTAGGTTCTTCAGCGACTCATCTCCCCTATATCATCTTCTGCTATGCATTTGTCTCAACTGGTGACGGGCGCACACCGTTAACGCCATCCCAGATCACCCGTCTGCCAATCATCTCTCATACAGCCGAGGCCATAGAATCACCCATCGTGAGCCGGGGACTTGGCTAGAAGCCAAAAGTATGCCATAACCGGCAGCTATCATATTATACTCCCAACCTCCCACTTCTACAATATACCCCCTTTTCCAGGAACTTTCCCAACTTGAGCTCTCTCCGTCCCTGAACGGACATCCTCCGCCCTTCGCTTCCAACTCTCACCCCGGAACACCCCCCCCTAGCCTAAGTGCACAAACACTATACCGGTACTGTACTCGCACGCTACAGTACAGTGCATTCGGTTCAACACACCCCTGTGAAAACCATCAAACTTCTCCCATTTACCCTGGTACTACACCCAGTTGCCTTACTATAATTCCCCATCAAGCTAGCAAGCCAGCATGAAGAGCCGAGACATGCGCGATACAGTAGCACTAAAATATTGCACACACACCCCTCAACCGAAAGATATATAAAACCCGTTACGTGCAAGTGCTGCTGCTGCTGCTCGCGGAATTGCGCAGTGACACGAGTGATTTATCAAGATGCTGGATCACCGGTAAAAAGGCATCATAGATTGTTTTGGGTTCCATGTAGATCACACCTTGTCTCCCTTCTTTTTTAAAAATTAAAATTAAAAAAAAAACAAAAACAAAAACAAAAACAAGGTAAAGATTTATATTATTATTATTATTATTATCCTAATACCGGTTTATCATACTTACCGGTACCCGGATAGAAAACCTAAAATCCTTCCGACGTATGGGGAAATGTTTCCCAAGCGATTGACTGACTGACTGACTCTTCCTTCCATCCTGGTATGGTAATATGGGATTGAGTTGCGGGAAAGAAGAAGGGAAAAAAACGCACAAGGCACGTTTATTTGTCTTGGTTGATGTAGTAAGATTATTACCATCATCCCATCATATCATACTATCATACTTATCCGAGACTAGGTCAGTTCCTGAGCCTTTTTTTTCTTTTTCACTGTGGCCGTTCTAGTATGATATTGGATACAACCTGCAGTATTATACTTTCAATGATAATAATAATATTATTATTGTTGTTTAGGCACAGCTTGGCAAGACACGGAAGTGGCGCTTGTTTTTTCCCGGCTTTTTCTGACTGTTTTCTTTTTACTTTTTCTCCTTCCAAATATTTTTTTTTGTGCAGAAAATGTCTGAGGTTTAGTGAGTTGAGGTAGGTGATTTTGGCGATTTTGATCCTTTAATCTTTATTATTATTATTATTATTATTATTATTATTATTATATCCCCCCCCCCCCCGTTTATCGTACGTATATGCCCAATTCGTCCATAGCTAGTCTAATTGGTAAGAGTGTAGAAATGAAGTGGAAAAAGTCAGCGTTTTCGAATTCGTCCTTAAAATGGGAGGGGAGGGATTTTTTTTTCCCATTTCCTCTTTTTCTCAATAAAAAATAGAAAAATAAGAAAACAGACCTGTGGTATTACGATAAAAATATCGTGGACTCACCGAGCATCAAAATTCCCGAAGGGAAAAAAGAAAGAAAAAAAAACGTCACTTTCGTTATCATTATTATTATTTCGGTTCACGAACCATTTTCAGTTTGGGGGGGGGGGAGGAGGAAGGAAGGAAAAAAGGAAGGGGAGCTTTTTCCCTCTTTTATTCCGTCGTGCGCCAAATTGAGGTCTTACCAGCTTATAATAATAATATCATACATACTATTTATTTATTTATTTATTTATACATGCCCCAACCTTGCAAGTTCAAAGGCAGAAAGAATTGCGTTTCGACAAGGCGATAAATAACGGGATGCTTCGTTCTCGCCGGAGTTCCTGCCCATTCATTCCCCCCTCTGCTCGTAGACAGGAGGATCCTTCATTTCCGCGTTGGGAAGTTGTGCGTGATGTATCGTAACAGAATGTACTACTAGTACTACTAGTACAGCACAGCTGCTGCTTTTTCAGAGTTTAAACAAAATGAGTAAACCGGTGAACAGGACAGAAGACCGTGAATTCCGCCTTGACAACCACCCCCCCCCCTAATCTACTCCAGCACAAACCCCACCAACACTGAGCACCGAAAAGGTCTTTTACATGTGCCCCCTACGCTATGCTACGCCATCCGTCAGCCCCTCCACACGTCCGCAGAGGTGGCAGGGGGGCGCGCAGGAGGAGGGGCAGGAGGGGGCGAGGTGTGTGTGGTCAAGGGTCCAATGCCTGACTTTTTGTACAAAGACATCCCCTTCGACAGCATGCTGTTGTCTAATCCTCCCCGCGGGGGATTGATTTCTCGGCGAGGTGAATTGGACCGGGGAACCTGGGCGACCAAGTTCGCTGGGGCCATGATGTCATGCCATTAGCCTAATGGCCCCTACGTTAAGCATTATCTCTCTCTCTGGCTCCTATATTCTGGCATGGTGGGAGGGAGAGGGACGGGAATAGAAAATGGACAAAATGGACTGGAGTATCGTAAGGAGTGATGGCTTTGGCTGGGGTAAGTGGGTTAAAGTGACGCCGGTTCGGATGAGATGTCTCGGACAGAGGCGGTGCAGGAGGAGGGAATAAACAAGTCAAGTCACAAATATTGACCAACGACAAGATCTCGGTCTTCAAAGAAACAATCACGGGAATTCCAGTGATAAAGAAATGATGCGCAAGGCAGGATTCGGAGGCAGGTCACTGATTTTCTCATGTACAGTATCATGTCGCTAAAGGTTTTCATTTAGCTTACAGCAATGATTGATGTATGATATAAGAGAAGAGTGCTTTACTACACTATCCATAGCCTACAATGATCTCGTTTAGGCCACTTCTTGCAGCCTTCAAGTCGGACGTCATAAGTAGACCTGTGCAGTATATGCAATGCATTAGTTTATCTCTCCCGGAAGCGAAGGTTCATCATACACCTTTTCACGCAATCTGCACATCCCTCCTCCACTGGGCCGCCGTCATACAAGATCACTCGTCCCAAAATGGGTCGAGAGGTAAAAGTGTACCTAACATGCGATGCGTAGCAATAAGACAGCACAGAAAAAGTAACCTACCGAATGCCGGTATCCGTCCTAGTGTATAAAAAGACACCTAGATCTCAATGGAGATGTAAGAGGAGGGAGGAGGGAGTGTGTGTGTGTATGTGGACATGCGGTACACTTACGTAGAGGGAAAAGAAAACCAATCTTCATGCGAGGTCAGGTTCCTAAATACATAACCGATCCCCGGGATTACGGATAAGAGCATTGTAGATCCATCCCGCCTCTTCCCAGTAACGTCGTCCCCCTCCAGCACACAAGTCCTCCTAGATACACTGCAAAAGCCACATCTTGAAGTCTTCCGCCCAACCAACCATCCACCCTCCCAATCGCTACAGGTCAGCTGACTGATGTCCGCCTGTTATATCATAAGGAGACTTAATTAATCAGGAACTTTCCGTAGCACCAATTCCTATGACAAAAGACCCCATCACTCTGAATGTTAATCTCTAATTTTTAATTTTTTAGTCACAGCCAGATACTCGTTTTCGGTGTCCCATATATCGTGCCAATAACCCCCCCCCCCCCTTCAAATACCCAACCTATCAGCTGCAAGCCCGGTCTCTCATTCTAAAACATTGACCAGAAAAGGGCACTTAATAAGCCAGTATTCTCCGTGCTTTAGTTGAATGCCTAAGGCAGATTCATGGCTACTCCGTTGTGAAGACTGGATATCTCGGGTGGGGACATACTATGAGGGTGCTGTCAGGTGCGGGTTAGTAAATTCTAGGTAGGCAGACAGAAGCATTTGCCCTGATTTACTCCTAGATTTGCTCGGACTTTATTTCAGGTGAGAACAGTGTCCGGCTGTCCGGCTCAAGGGTGAAACAACGCCTATGCCATGGGCCACTAGAGGAGTGAGGAATGGCCACAAGGTTAATGGCCAGGCCACGGGGGCGGAAACGCGGAGATTAGAGACTTGATTATCTACTACTGGACATGTATGAATCGACGCCGGGTATGGACGTTTATGTGCTGCAGCGTGGCTGCGAGTGGTGCTATGGCCACCACCAGGCACTAGAACTAGCCTAACGGAATGAAATCCTCATTGAAGGCTAACCTCCTTCGAGATTTTCGGAATTTTGACAATATCCTCTGAGTGCCATGTGAGGCCTCACTTGCTGTGTGCATCGGATAAGATACATTCGCCAGCTCTTGGTTTGCGCCCTCTGGGGAAGCAGTTTATACCAACACTCACCTACGCTCAAAGTGCCGCTGGTTTCTTTTGTTCATGAGTGTAATCATTGGAATTCTGCAGTCTTCCCGGGATGAGGTGTGCATGCGTAAGCCCTATGAAAGGAGAAAGCTAGGGAATGGGGCTGCAAGGACCCGAATGACAGGAAGGAATCGGCATAGGGATGACGGCACACTACGGTGCTCTGGTCCAAGTCGGCATGCAGAGGAAAAAGCACCAACAGTTCGACCTACGATAGCATATTATGTATTACGTGCGTGCTCCACTTCCACAAACCAGCTCACGTCCGCTAGTGCTATTCCAAAGATTCATGAATCCTATTCTATTATATATACCCCAACCCCCACACATCCACCGCGGTCACCCATCCCTCCAGCTAAAGACCAAAGGAATAAAGAGAGCAATAGAAAAGACATCCCATCATAACCCCCCAGCGCCGCCCTTTTAAGCTAGCAAACGCCCCCCCTAGTGACATTATTCGTAATTCAAATGCGAGAAAAACCCTAGACAACGAGAATAATTTGGGGTAAAAGTAGAAAAAGGAAGAAAAGGATAATATTGGGTGCTCTAGTTTTCTAAGTCTTTAGGATTTGGGTCGCCGATTCCGTCCTCTAGATTATAATCGTCAGTATCAACACCTAACAGATAGAGAAGGACATAGGGATAAAATACCATTGATAGCGAACATACACTCTGACTCTGGCAGACATGGGGAGTCGTAAATTTTACATATACGAGTCTCGCCTTTGCCTTTTTTGAAGAATAGGCTAGGGGGGTGTTAGTAAGTTGTGACATAATACGTCCAAAGGAGATTACATACCGGGTAGTGGAAGCATGCGCGATAATGTTTCCACCAATGGGCTTCTTGGGGTCGGGATTGAACATCGCTGCACCACCATCTACCTGTGCAACAACTTGGTTGGTTATAACTACCGCAATACCGAACTATGCAATCCTTGTTAGCATTCCGGAGTGGCACTTTGATATATCAGGCGGGGCGAACCTCATCAGCAAGTCTCTGCAGCGTCCTCATGAACTTAGCCAAATGCGTCTGCCTAGCAGAAAGCTCCCCACGTCCCGCAAAATCAGTCCTGTACAATGAAGTCGCACTATCCACTATCAAGAGCGAGAATCTTGTCTCAGTCATCATCGAGGCGGCCTGGTTCAGCAATTGCAGTTGATGGTCCGAATTATATGCACGTGCATAAGCAACGTTATCAAGAACCTCCTCTCCGTTCAATCCGTATCTATTAGCAACAGCTAGTAGGCGGACAGGACGGAAGGTGCCTTCGGTATCGATGTATAGACATTTACCTTCACCGCCGCCCATATCGAAAGGTAGTTGACATGTCACGGCGAGAGTGTGGCAAAGTTGGCTCTTTCCAGTCCTGAACTCGCCAAATACCTCTGTGATAGAGCCTGTTTCGATGCCGCCTGCCAGAAGAGTGTCGAGGGTTTTTGAGCCTGTTGTTATGGAGATTAACTCGCTGCGGCGTTGGTGCATTTCCGTTGCGGTGGTGAATCCCATAGGGACTAATCTTGAAGCTGAGCACAGTTTGTTAGATTATGGCTCCTATATAGGAATAAACGATCAATGTTTACCTTCGGCAATAAGTTTATCCGCCTTGGCCTCGGATATACCCTTGATAACGAGCAAAGCTCTCTTTGGCGTGTACGCTACAGCCTCAACGGTGTTGTATCCGGCCTCTACAACGGCTTTGATATCCCGCGCACTGATTCCATTACCCTATATACGCTCATCCGTTAGCTGCCCTTCCTACCCCGTTATATCACCTGCAATAGATAGAGAGAGTAGCGAACCTCAAGAGCAGAGAGGGGAGTAGGAGCTCCCGGTCCACCTATCTGGGTGGATTGATCGTCAAATTGGCTTCCGCCTTCTTGTGCGACTTCCTCGGCACTCATAGTTGATATCCTTCTAGTAAGATATAGTTTTTGTGGTTGTCGGAGGTAGTGGTGATGAGAAGAAGAGAAAACGGCGATATGATGTGTCCTCGAGAGGTGAGAGAGGGAGACGCGAGGAAAGGGGGATATTGGCGTTGAGGGGTCTGGGTGGCGAAGCCAACGCGTCGCGACCAATCAACTTTCCTCTGATTAAATAATCCGCTAAAACGTGATCACCTGATAAAATTAAAAATCGCAATGAGTCATGTCTTTCATTTATACATTTTTGCATAGCTCATCACTCGGACTAGCATAGTACTGTGAACTTTATTGCACGTTCGTGTCAAGAATGTGAATACTATCGGCTAATCTAAGCATAAAACACCAAACTCTCTACCTAATGCGAACGAGACATGTGCGAGGAACAGCCACGACTCATGGACAAGCCCACAATACGGTTGGACTTAAACAAGAATAATCAAACACTGCTTACGTCGCACCATTTACAATGTCCCTCAAAACCGGCCTGCTGCCCAAAAAGCCATTCCTTGAGCTCAATGACTTCTTTCCGTTTATACGATTCTCCGGACCTTTAGCTGTTCCCACCTTCTTAAAGTCGACGCTTGACGAGAACTGAGTTTGCGGCATAAAGTGAGTCAATTGGGCGTCAGGTGGTAGGTCGTATACCCATTTGTTTTTCTCCATTAGTCTGACAAAGTCTGCTAGGAGTTCGTTGGACCGAAGTGTTGACCTGGAGCCGAGGATAAGTAGTTTGCTCCTTGCTCGAGTAAATGCAACATTGATTCTTCGCCAATCCCGGAGGAGTTCGCCGACGTTGTGGTCGTCATTTGAACGGACGAGGGAAATGACGATTATTTCCTTGTCACGGCCTTGAAATTTGTCCGCCGTATGCATCTCGACAGAGGGCCTGTTACGGAGGAGGTTCTGCAAAAGCTTAATTTGGGAGCGGTAGACTGAGATAACTCCAATGGAGGATGGATCAACACCACAACTCAAGAATCCCTCTACGAGCTGCAGGGTTTAATGTTAGGGGTGTCTGGACAGAGGAGGATGTTGAGAGACACTTACTTGAAATGCAATATCAGCCTCAATCGGGTTATTAATCCGATCACCCTTTCGGACTTCCTTTGCTGGAACATTATCTGTGTTGACAAAACAAGCTTTCACTCTGAAATTTTCTAGAGTTAATATGATTTCCTTTCCGGTGGGGAAAATGGTTCGAAAAGATGAACGTACCCATCTACAAAGAGATCTCGAATCCAGCAAGGTCCGCTTCTACACCGTGTATCTTGCGTAGAAGAATGGAGCCTCGCCAGCCCACCAATGTGAGGTACCTGCAGCGTCCTTTTTGCAACTTGCTCGTTGCCACACTTGAGTTTCCCTTTGTAGATAAGGTCATTCGACAATGTCATGATTTCTTCACACATTCGATATTGATGCTCTAAGTTTACTACACTCCGAGGGTGCGTGTCTGATAATAGTTTGAATAAACTAATGTCCAACCCTCCTTCACGTGCCTCGGGACTTCGTACAAGAGGAGGTAGCTGATAATGATCGCCGACCAATATAAATGTATTGGCCATTCGGATCGGGCCAAGACATACAGGTAGCGTGATTTGAGAGGCCTCATCAACGATACAGTAGTCGAATTTGCGTTCGGAAAAGATAGGGCTGTATTTCAGTCAGCACTAATTCGTTTATTGCATTCAAATGGTGGACTCACTGGTTTATTCCGAGACATGTGGTAGCAACAATCTTTGGCGTGTGGAAGGCCTCTCTCAATTCTTCAAAGGATGTCCTCTGGCCTTCCGCTAATTGTGCGAAACCTTTGACCTCGGGATGAATCTAGTTTGTGATTAGTGCTGAAGAGTCAAAAATATCTTGAAAAATGTGGATCACCTTGGTCCCTGAGCCGAGGCGCAGGGTGTTAATATTGTCGTTCTTGATTTTCAAAAGGATATTGTCGACGGCAGTATGTGTGTAGGATGTTAATAAAACACTTTTCCCTTGTCCTACGAGCGCTCGGATGATATGGGCGATGGTAGTAGTCTTGCCTGTTCCAGGCATACCAAGTACAAGAGCATAATCTTGGGCTATATCAGTTGTTTAGTGGCACTGCCAGGCATATCGAAAGAGGGGTGACATACCGCTCATGACCTTTTCAATTGCCTTACGTTGGTCTCCATTCAGGTTAGTCTGACTGCTACTGTCTACTGAATAAGCTGTCGGAGAATCTTTGAACACCGGGGGTTCCAGGTCCACGAGGAGCTTTCGATACTTCTCGTTTGACTTGGGTGACATGATTTGAACAAGGTTGTTCCTGATAGAAGCCATCCCATTGCTAAATTCGTCCTTGTCCAATCTATAGCGGATTCCCTCATCTGGATTGGCAGGCTGAGAAAAATCTTGCTCTTTGCCATCTTTGGAAACCTCCATGATGCCCGCAAACACTTGATTGGTCTTCTTATTGAACCCAGGCTTGCGCGTTCTGGCATTGTGTAACCGTCGGTCTACTTGTACCGTGACCCGATTGTGGCGGATTTCTGTTATGTAGCCCAACGCAAGCGCGAAATGGCCTTTTTCGTCCGAAATCACAATGGGTTCACCAGGGTTGATCATAGAATCTAAGAAAGTGAAACCTGGGGCTGCCGCCTCCTCACCCTTCGTTAAACTATAGGTATATCTATTGATCTTCGAGGCCGAAGAATCAACGGAGATTGAGCCCGGCACAATAACAAGTTGACCGAAGCATCTTTACTCAAATGTTGTGTATTAGCTTCTGTACAGACAATCAAACCGGTATTTATGACAATACCTTCCTAGTGCCTCTCGTTCGGAACTGAGCAGTCCCCATAGTTCTTTTCTAAAACGAGAGATATCCTTTTCTTCTTTTGACAGTAAGTTGTCCCAATGCTTGAAGAAATTTTGATGCGACTTGCTAAGGTGGCCGGTGATGTCATGGAAATGATCCTCAACACCACTAGTTTCGGGGGTACCCTCTTCTAGAAGCTATGATTGGTTAGAACTTTCCTCGTTGAGGATATCACTCGAAGGATTGAACCTACTTTATGGTATATAAAGCAAGTTTCCTTAGCATAGCAGTTTCCGCAGGTATATCTACTTTTAAGCATATCCGGCAGGACTTCTCTGTTCCGAATGTAACTCGCAAGGCGATTACGGCCAATGATCATCCCACGTAACTCATCTCTGATAGCCGGCACACGGATCATCTCCTTGTTCTCTAGGTAGTATAATAATCCACATTGCACGTCGATATCTAAAACCAAGTCAATTTTCATTAACCAATAGATAATTACAGCCAACTAACCATATCGGTCTGACATCAAAAGAGTATAGAGCATTGTCTGAGCACGATGCATCATTACGGTCGTGCTTTTGCCGGTCTTGAGTTCAAGTGGGATAGTCAATACTTTCTCACTTTTGTGGTCAATAATTGTAGCTTGAACAGTGGCATCAATCATTCCCTTCAAGCCAAACATTGGGGACCAAACATGCTCTTCGACATCGAGAAGTTTGGTAATGGCAACTATTGGATTGTATCTTGTGCGATGCTCAGTGACGGTAGCATTTGCCTTTAGGTATATTGGTTAGTTGTGGACATTTCTAAAAAAAGAAAGACTACCTTAGGTTTTTTCGAAACGAATAAACCTGCCCAGTCTTGGATAAGGTGTATTTTCGAGCACAAATACTCCGTTGCGACAGGAAGTGGCTCTTTTAACATGTATAGACTCTCCACGTACTGGACGAGGAGTGAGTCTATGCTTCTTCGTAGGAATATAGTGGAGAAGCAGTTCGCCTCCAAAGCAATCTGAAAAAGCGAATGAAGAATGTTTCCGTACACCATTGGCCTACTGATATCGCCAGTTGCTTTAACACGATCTTGGAAAACTGCCTTCCGTACACAACTAAAAGAGTCTGCAACCACCGTACTTGATACAAGGAAATCTGGATGGAGAATAATCATGTTGTGGGCATTATCAACAACACAAGTTCCGGAAGGGTCAAAAGTTCCGATCAGATGCAGATAGTCGCCTTTAGAGATATCGGTGTCGAAATACCACGATTCTCGGAGTTGAATTGTCCTCTCGTGATCCAACCTTTCATCTCTTACTTTCAATACCTGGGTGGATCAGTATGACAGCTTTTCAAAGTGTGCTAAAGTCCCACCTTCTGATTTTGCGAGAAATGATTCCCGAGCTCCCATTGGCTCTCAGATATTTCCAGGACTAGATATCTTTTTATGACCTTCGCGTTTATATCTGTCTTGAAATTATTAGAGAACTTGTAGGAGTTCGGTCACAGATGATACGCACAAGCCCTTGAGTGATCTTCAGTTCCTCTTCCTCCCATTCATCAAAATCAATTTCGCCAAATTCCTCCAGAAATTTGGCATTTTCGTCTGCTTGATTCCCAACTTTTGCATCGGGGTTTTCTTGATCCACCCTTTGGGAGTTTCCTGCTAGATTACTGGCCCGTGCCGGTCCGGTGGCGGGTGTGTCAAACTTGGCAACCATCTCTTCAAGGTTTTGCGTAAAGAAATCGTCAACGTCCCCATCACCAAATTCGTCTTGTCCATCAGCAGCCACAAATGACTCGGATATCTCCTGGATCGGCTGCACTGGCTGCTCGCGGGCTGGTACTGGGGGATTGCAGGAATTCTCTGCCATAGGTTTAACCTGAGCTTGGGACTGGGAATCTCTTACTAATTCCTCAACCTTTTCCAGCATATCCATGTCAATATCAGCCTCGTCGAACTCACCAAAGTCCTCCGAGTCGGAACTCTCGACAGGTGTGGTTTCTTTGGCGAGTGCTGTACCTCTCCCGAGGGAAGGACTTCCCCGCGCCCTCAACTTTCCACCACCGAGTGGAGACGATGTCAACTCGAAATTAGGATGTCTCTCCGGTAACGGGGAGGAAGAGGATGGTAAATTCGGCAGAATTGAGGGTTTTCCTAAAGTCTCCTTAACTTTGTCAACTAGACGACTAACCCTTGATAATCTCGACGGCCCAGGACAATTGGCTCCGGTGGTGAGACATTTGGGGTTATCTGTGGGCTCTTCCGCGATGCTTGCTTCAGAACCCAACTCGAGGTTTATCTTTCGTTTCTTCAAGCGAGGATGGCCAGGCCAATCTGGGCCACAGCTGTATGAACGTCTCAAACCGAGGGGCGACAAATCTGGGGCTCCATTTTGAGACGCCCCCCCGCCATTGAAAAGACGAGCGGCTGGATTGGCGGGGCGCGCAGCCGCAGAACCAGAATTGGTGTTTGTAGAGTATTTGCTCCATAGTTGCATCGCAGGATCCGCTAAAGGTGTTCTCAGGTCCGTGTCTAGGCCCTGCAAGTTGAAAGTGCCCGGTTTTCTCTGTGCGAGCGAGTCCTGAGCAGCAGGATCGTCAGGGGAGGATTCGATATCTCTCTTCCTTTTTTGCCCTTTCCCTCTGACTTTCGGCGTTACTTGGGAGCCATTCGGCGACAACTGCCACATAATTCTGTCCTCCGGAGAAACATCTGATTGTGCTGCAGGCTGTGGGAGTTTTCCTTCTTCGCCAATTCCAATAAGATCTGATAAGGCGAGTCGTGGGGCGGGAGTTTGTGGGCACTCTTTGGTTGGATCTGACATCGACTCCAAGCCCAGGGCCATCGCTAAGCCTTCTACATTATCCTTGCCGTCCCCCGCTCCCTCCTCTCCCTTTCCACCGCCAGCCCTCCTTCCCTTGCGGCGAGGGGTCAACCCACCGAAGGCAAACGCACTTAGTTTTGCCTTTGTTTCTTTGGAAGGAGGAATTGTAGAAGGACCACTCCCAGTCAAGTCCTGCAGCCGCTGCTGTTGCTGCTGCTGTTGTAGCGGGTTCGTATTCCCTCTCCTATTATATGAGTAAGGAGCTCTTGCCTAATAAAATGCGCAGGAGCTGTTAGTTAATCACTAAATTCGAAACCGGGAAAGTGATGACAAGTGGGTGTACCTTTGCAGAATGATCCTGTTCAAAGAAGCTTTTAGTTCGACGAGACATAGCATTAGGGGGGCGAGGATGATATAAGCTAATGGAAAATAGTATACAAAAAAGCTAGAAGGAATAGAGATATGTTGAAATAGAATAGCAAAAGCGAGCGAGGGAAACAGGGAATCTAGGCAGATGATAGCGAGTGTGCGGTAGGTGGTGGTTGTGTGGTGGATATGTAACCCACGAGAGGAGGAAAAGAAAAAAATGGCTTATTGTCATCCCAGATGGGAAACAAGGAAGGGAGAGGTTAAAGGGTGTCAATGGGAACGCGTTTTTGGTGTTCCAAAAAACCATTTCAGTAGGGGTGCTGAACCGCCAATGGACAAACGCGACGCGGTTGCCCCGCCATCCCAAATAGTAATTAGTGTAACATGGGTTAAGCACTTGATCAACCAAGTTCAAGTTCTCTGCATAAAAGTGGCGAGCCAGGGTATGAAAATAACCTACGGTATCATCCCCTGGGGGGTGTGAAATATGATTGCAAAATTCCTTCCTATCATACACGCACTAAACCAAAAGCAGCTTTCAAATAGCTGTTATTGGTATCATTGCGAGGTGTGATAGGACTTTTCAATCTACCACTGACTCAGCACCCCAAAATGCTGGATTCTCAGCGAATTATCATACCCTATTACAGTATCTCGAGAAATTCGGCTCCACCTCTGTGCCGCTACCTAATTTGGCAATAAAACAACCTCACTGATGGTTTTTTGCTTTTGGAGGTTTTTGATATTACGCCTTGCCTACTTTGTAATATGATAGATCGACAAATAGCGATGTTTTGTAGACTACCGTATTGCGAATTTCGTTGAGGCTCACTGCCAAGCCAGCCGAATTTCTCTAGATTTTACGATAATTTACAGAACCCAATTCATCCCACCTCCAGCCTAGCCTGGTAACGAATTTTACTGTCACGCACCACCCAATGAACACGCTCAATACAATGTGCGAGTATGGGCATGTCACGATAGGATACTTCATCTACTCCCCGGGAGGTTGAAACTGCTGCACTTCTAGGTGGAGCATCTCCTGCAGGGTTCGATGAGCTTGATGTGTTGATGGGTTCGCATCAGATTTTAAAATATTTAGTGGAAAGCGCTCACTTCAAGTCAGTTGGATTGCCCGTCCTGTGCTTGAGTATAATACAACAGTAACTTTAGAGATTTATACACGAGTGGTAAACAGTTGCTCGAGACCTCTTCCATCGCCCACTATGCCAGATTACTATACGGGTACGCACTTTCTCCTCGACGTCCCTAATGCTCGTGATATCGAAGCGTTTTTAGAAAAGGACCGCTGTTGCATATCACCAAAACACGGCCCTATTGCTTGGATTTGGGTGGCATGAAATGGTGGTTCTTTTTGAAAGGCTTCGACGCTGCGAGTGCTGGAGTATGCACCAGAGCACAGCAGGTTCGAGGGTGTGGGGCTTGAGCCGCCTCAGCTCCCCCACCTAAGATTACAGCATGCAATTAGTAGAACCAACGGTGCAACACTCCCACCCTTCTCTCCCTCGCTCCTTCCCACTTCCTTATTTATCGATAGCGTAGGGTCATTGTGCTCTGCATCGTCAACGAATATCCGGAAAATCTTCCGCTCCCGTCAACAATGTCTGGAAAACAAGAGCCCATTCCTTTCTCTGTGTCCTTTGCGGCAGGTTGGTACCCATCCACTTGACCTCCCCATTTATACGGCAGTTTATAATTATGTGGATTACTAGGAGCTATCGCGGGAATCAGTGAAGTCAGCAGCCCCATCCACTTTTGGAGCGGGAACGATCAATATGCTGACATCGTGTTTTCCCCCCAATACACTATCTAGATCCTTACTATGTAATTCCATACCCTTAATTGAACCTATAGAGCACTCTCTTCCCTTTGGAATCAATTTGGTTAACCACGGTCCGATAGGTATCCTCTTGATGTAGTCAAGACTCGAGTGTAAAACCCCCCCGCTCCGTTTGGCTTATGAGAGCACCGTACTGATCCAAATTCTCTGTGTCAAGTCAACTCCAAGACAATACTGCCAAGGGTGCTGATAGGTATCATGGCATGGTTGACTGTTTTCGCAAGATCATCAAGAACGAAGGGTTCGATACAAATAACTCAATCAAAAGCTACGCAATTTTGCTGATGATGACTGCTCAAGGTTCTCGAGATTATACCGTGGAATTGCCGCACCCATCCTTATGGAAGCTCCGAAGAGGTGCGGTCCCCTTGTATTTTTCACAGCTCCCCTTTTGGTAGCCGTTCCTAATCCGAGTCCTAGAGCCACCAAGTTTGCTGCGAACGACGAGTGGGGCAAAATCTACCGCAAAATGTTTGGGGTAATGGAGATGAACCAGTCTATATCGATCCTGACTGGTGCCTCTGCCGGCGCTACAGAATCCTTTGTCGTTGTTCCCTTTGAGCTAGTCAAGATCCGTCTCCAGGATAAGAAATCCTCATATAACGGACCTATTGATGTGGTGAAGAAGGTGGTCGCATCAGATGGACTATTGGGTCTATACACCGGACTAGAGAGTACTATGTGGAGGCACGTCTTGTGGAATGCAGGATACTTTGGAGTTATCTTCCAAGCGAAGAAACTTCTTCCCAAGTCAGAGACCAAACAGGGGCAGATGGCTAATGATCTCATTGCTGGATCCATTGGTGGGACCTTCGGAACCATCCTAAACACCCCGTACCATTTACCTCTTCAAATGCCTATGCTTGGGCTGTCTATTTGGAAAGACACTAACCTTGGGGAATAACAGTTCTGACGTAGTCAAATCTCGCATCCAAAACACTGTCAAAGTTAAGGGCATCGTTCCCAAGTACAACTGGACCCTTCCGTCGATAGCTTTGGTTGCCAAAGAGGAAGGCTTTGCAGCGCTTTATAAAGGATTCTTGCCCAAGGTTCTCCGTTTAGGCCCAGGTGGAGGTACGTTGTCTATTCTGCTCAGCCCTCCTATTGCCTATCATTATGGCAAGCCCTGCTAAATTGTTCCTCTTTCGTAACAGGTATCCTTCTCGTCGTCTTTACTTCGGTGATTGATTTCTACAAGAAGATGAAGGCTTGATCATAGACTCGGGGGAGCACCCCGCATGATACCTGTGTCCCATGGATTTCATACTTTTTTTTCTGATTTGTGAGCGGGTCGGCAGGGCGATGATAAACCCAGACTAGAGATGCAATTTCCTTGCCTCGTTCAATACCCCCCCTTTTCTCTCTCTTTCTTTAGCATTCATCCAAGGTGTTTCGTTTTCCTCTGCCCAGATGGCTGCATAGAATAAAATTTTCATGACTTCTGTATCAAAATGCGGTCTCAGCAACGCTGTGCACAATAGTGAGACCTACGAGTGTGATGCTGTGCAAGAAGAAAACGTTGAACCCAAACACCATCTATTTTGAGCCATAAATTAACCCCTTGCCCCACTAAGTGCTCCCCTCCTGTCGCGGCCGAACACTCCTTTCCTCCCCCCCAGCCTCCAGAACATGATCATGCAGAGCCTGAGTGACAAGGCTCCTCAGCTCCTTCTGCGCCTCCTCACTACCAAAGTCCTCCCGTGTCGCTAGCTGTTCTATCTTCCGCCTGAGCGCATCGTCTACGGGCGGTAGCGTCTCAGATGCATCCTCGACAGCACTAAGGTCAACCGAGATCCCTAATGGTGGCTTCGGATATATCGTTGCTCCTCCCCTCACACCTTCCATTTCCTCACCGGCGGTGATGGCGGCGGCTTCTAACCCACGCAAGTACGCAGCAACCAATGGGAACTGTCCATCTTCTTCAATTGTATCCGCTGCCTAACACCCCTCCCCACATTAGCCAGCGAAGTTGGGACGCGGCGGGGGGAGCACAGTCAACCCCAACCCATTCCTATGCCCAACCTCAGCTCCCAATTCCTCCACCAGCACCCGGGCAACTTCGACGGTTTCGGCTACGAACAGCGGTGTATCGCCCTCACTATCTTGCACGTTCACCTCCCCGCCGTGGGTACGGACCAGCGAGCGGAGGAGGGGGATGTGGTTATAAGAGACGGCGGCGTGGAGGGGTGTGTCTTGATAAGTTAGTAAGAAGAAGGGTTCGGGGCGGGGGGGGGGGGTGAGGACGAACAGCCGCTTTCGTCTTTGGAGTTTACGGACGTTGGGTCCTGCGAGAGGAAGTGTGCCATGGACTGGATGTCGTTGTCGCTGGCCGCTATCCAGATGTTTGGGGATGGCATCGTAGTTTCGTCTTACCTAGAGGGGGGGTGGTTGTGCTGAGGGTATACTGGCTTGATCCACTGGAGAGGGCAGGTAAGATAGTGCTAGGCTATGATATCATAGATAGCGTTGTGGTCGAACTGGCGGTGGTCTTATCGATATTTTTTTTTCCCTTAACGCTTTCCCTGGCCCCCCAATACTAGCGCGACACGTGATGTGGGGTAAAATTAAGCTCTAGCCCAGGTTATCGAATGATAAATTATGATTTTAAGCCGCAGTTTGGGAACAGCGCTTGCTCGGGGTGGGGTTCCTGGCCGGTTTTTCCCCATTATGGTTTAGTAGCAATGGGCGGGCAAGGCCCTTTTTCACTCGACGGTATGTATCGTAGAGTAAGTGCCATACGCATCTTGAATACATTTCTACCGTATGGCGATGGACCAGGGTGCTCTCTGTTTAGCTTGGAGTTTATTCATATCCCCTTCGAAGTGCTTTAGATGTTTTTTTTTGTCATGCAATTCTGGTGTTTTTCTTTTCCTCTTTTTCTTCCTCTTGTTCCCCATTGGTGTATTTTTTCTTTCTTTCTGTGGCATCATGGGGTGTCACTCGGTCTTTGGTTCGGCGGAGACAGAGGAGCGTTAAAGATATAATACTATGGGTCGCAAAGGGTGTGTGGGGGGGGGGGGGGCGGTTAAGGCAAATTTATAAATGGCGGGCGGGAGATTGGAGGTATTACTGCTCTGGTCTCTAGAGGGAAAAAGGAGGGATGCTGATAACATATCAAATTAATATTACTTTAGTAGATAGGTTCTACTCCTAGTGACGAGATCAAATATGTATCGCCTCGTGGATTCTCAGAGGCAAACTATGGGAACGATTGCGTCCTCCCAGGGGATTCTGCTTTAGTATGATAGTATCATAGTCAAGGAATATAAAGAGAGGAGGAGGGGTCATTAAACCTTGGCACAAACTCCTTCCCACTAATTTCCCTGCCCAGCCCCCCCCCCCAGCCTTCTATACTTAACTCTATCAGTGCTTGCAGTAGAAAAGTTGAGGGGATACAAAACTCCCATCCTCCTTGGCGGAAGTGTCACCTTCACAGTTATGGAGGGTGGGGAGCGATAATGTCTATGGCTCCCTTCCTCACACCTGTCAATTGCTCAAGACTGGCTGGAAAAACCTTGCGATGTTCAGCTATTATTGCACTGCTTCAGCCTATCTGGCAAGTTGGGTGGATGATGATTTCCCTTTAAAGGTCAGAATGCTCACGCTACCTCTTCGCTGCTGTTATATATAAATATTTCTTAGTCCTTTGAAACAAGAATAAGGATCGGTCCTCTCATACTCTCTGTGAGGATGAGTTGAGGAAGCTGGAGCTGCTGTTTTTCTAATTGTGCTTCTTTTTGTAGCTCATCTCTACTGCAAGTAGTGGTACTTTCCTTTACTGCCGACCTGTCTTATTTCAAGGAAGGATGCGCAGTTTTCTTCGGAGTATTGTTATAACTTACGTTGTATATAGATGAGCGCTGATCTTGTGCTTAAATCAATCCACGGATTTGACAAAAATGAAAATGATAATAATAAAAAATAACAGCCTTTGTATTACTAGAGAAGAAATATTGAAAACGCTTCTTGGGACGGATGCATTTCTTCTACTTCACTCACTTCCTCCTCCACTTCCTCCGCCCGGTGGTTTTACCCCCTTCGCGCATCAATGGATGCAGACACCCAGTGAGAAAAGGTGCCATAGTGATCGAGCACTCTGCAGGTATGATATCATACCTCCGCCTCAATATACTCGTACAATAACTCTACGCTGTAGCTAAGTGACCTTTCCACAACAAAACGCTAGATATTTTAGGATTCCTTCAGAATAAAGGTCGCAGGCCAAACCCTGATTGGGAAGGTGCGGAATCTGTTTGCCCCGTCAGTTCAATGGACAAGCAAGCGAACTCCCAGAGCCACGTGAATTATTGCTCAACCGACCTCTCCAGAACAGGAGTACCAAGTGGTACAATCAAAAGACAAACCTGCCCCCGAATAGCTTGTCAAGGCGAATTCGGCAACCTCTCTCCGATGTTAAACAACTCACCCCTCCGTGCCCCACATCACTATCTTTTCCACTCCTGAGTGACCCCCCATGAACCTCTCACGATGTGCAAAGCGGTCAGGTATCACCGCTACCCGTGGCTTCTAAGTGGTGGCGCTGACTCCTGGGTTGACTTTTGCATGAGGCATTCTTTCCCAGCTATGATACTACGAGTACAAGTACCAACCCCCCGATCCCAGTGATCTCATCTAACCCAACGAGTAATGACGAAGCAGCTTCCTTTCCCCACCCGTCCTCGCTGCTTTTACTCCCGACAAGCTCCGGGCACCCTCCTTTCGGCACTTGCGCTGCACCATGTTTTAGGTTATTTTTTTGCTGGCCTATGGCAGGCCTTCTATTTTGGATGACAGGTGCTGCTACTGAAGGGCGCTCAAGCACATGGCGTACCACTGCTGTACGAGTACTCGAGTACTAGTACCTTTGCCAAACCCGGCACTCCAAAAGTCGGTATCATCCAGTGGAGTGCAGCATAGTACAGCCATACATATCTTGGGCTGGGATTTCTAGGCGAGCCGGACAGATCGATTGATGTGAGCACAGTACAACAAGTACGTATCATATTCTTTTTGGGGAAATTGCGGTACTGTAGCCATTCGGTTCAGATAGTGGATGCAAAGTGTTCGTTGGTGTAGACATTGGTTCTCTCGCCCTGTGTTTATTGATTCAAATCCTGCGAGTACCCTAAAACTTCGTTTCATCAACTAAGTTATCTCCGGCAGACCTCTAATCTCCATACTCGGCGAAAAAAGCCCTCCAGAAAGATTAGTATTTTCCCCACAGTCCGCCGAGTGTGTTGGATCTATTCTGGTAACCCGTCAACCTAGACCTATCGTGTGTCGATACTGCAATCCCCGCGGATAATCTGATAGTGGATTATGCGAGGTTTTGCGGTCGTCTGCACTGCTATGCGTAGGCCAATCAGAGAGGAAAAGGGGATGAAACGAAGGGTAGCACGATATTTTTTTTTCTAATCCCTTTTTTTAGAGTTCCACATGTAAATATGCTGCGCTCCGGTGCGCTCTCTGGGCTCCCATGCGCTCTTTCTTTCCAGGCTATTGCTTGGAGAGGGGAGGCGGCTTCGGGGGATAGATGTGACCGCTGTTTGATAGATGCGATGCGATGTCTCCTCGAGCGCTGCTGCCGGCACTGACCGGATGGGTAATGCTCGAGTGCTGGTAGGGACGAAAAAATCAGAAGAAAAAAAAGATTAGCAATACCATATCGTGGGGGGAGGAAAGCAGACAGACAGTGTAAATGGAAAATAATATGGTATGTTCCTGCTAACGCAAACTTGGAGTGGATATAGTGCTAAACACATTATCACACCGATCCTGAACAAACGATTAAAAAAGCCGGCCACAGCATAGATTGGGTTTATAGATTACTTGAAACTCCCAGAGGCTCTTGAGAATCTCCAATGATCATATTTTGGAGAAAAGTGCCGGTACCAGTAGGCACTAATGCAACCGGCCCGGGCCTACGAGTATTTCGACAAAGTTTATCCATTGATCAATTCAAATCCCTGCTTTGCCACCACTAGCTCTCAGATTTATTTCCCCACACCCGGACAGATAGACCACGGGATCATGGGGTATGCATCATTGGTGGTTGGTAAAAGTAATAGCGGGCCCGACGAAAGAGGGAGGGTGCCAGTAGGAGACTCGCGATCACAGCTTCTGCCGCTTTGGGGAAGTACCGGCCAAATCGTTCATCGTGTTGCGCTACGGTACTTGGGTGCATACTGGTAGTGGAACACAATCCTCCCCGCAAAATGTCTTATCAGGGTGAAGGCCAATTGACATTGACGAGTCGGGAAACACTGGCAGCATTTCTCGTTTCCGGGGTGCGAAGGGAAGAAAAGCAGGGAGCCAGGGTGGGGAGGAAAGGGAAGAGAGGTCTGCTCGAGTACCAGTACCCTACAGTATCGGTACTGTGCTAGGCACTGTGCCCATGCATCCTATCCTGCCTCAGTTCTGAATCGCGGTTGGCCTGTTCGGTCTTGGGATGATTTTAGGGTTCACAGCCTGGAACCGGGGGGTCAGTTAGTGTTAGACTACCGGTACCGTATTCTATGATACCGGTATGATACATTGATACTTTAGTTGAGTACTGGTACCGTATTAGTGCGGTAGTAATAATTTTGTACCAGTGCTAGTAGTGCATATCATACAGTGCTGGTGTCCGGTTGGGTTGGTTTTGGGAGAGTTGGTGCGGCGCTGCTGCGGGCTGGAGAAAGCCAGCAGCTCGAGTGCCAGCACTTTGTATCACGGTGCCGGTAATTTTCTCAATACCGGTATTATACCAGTATGATACGGTGCCACAAGGAGACGCGGTACGTATCTCTGGATGCTTCACGGCGCTCAGGCAGCGCCTCGCTCGATTCCACTAGAATCGAGGGCGAGTGCCTATCATAGAGGAGGAGAATGGCCAATTGCGACGAGGGTCCTCTGGCCGGGACGGGGGACACTGAATCAGGCTTAGTAATACTTTGTTAAGTTGCCAAGAGTGCCCTTCTTGCAGGTCAATACCTTGGGAAATATCAGTTGGGCCCTGTTTGGGAAGCCAGAAAAATTGCGATATTTTCACTTTCATGCCATTTTCCCCCGTGATTTAAATATATTCAAATTGGGCTCTGTTTGGCAGGTCATAAAAATGGTGATTTTTTTCTCTTTATCTTGTATAGGGTAAAGGGAAGAACTAAATATGTTTTTTGAAATGCTTGGCACATGGCTGTTCATCCCTTCATCCTGTACCGAATTTCACTCACTTTTAGCGTCGCACTAAGAGGACGCTTGACACAGGAAAAGTAACGATAGACAACACCCCCAGATAAATTAAAAGTACTCGAGTACTCGAGTACTCATACTTGTACCATAGTTGGGAGCAAATCTACGCAGACAACCTGCTTTCCATCATGGCCATGCTGAGCAGTACTCATTTAGCACTATTCCGAGCCCTGCACCTCTTCTGAAACACAGAGCTTTTCACATCACAATTACGCAAATAGGGTAGTGTTTAAAAGGTGCTGAATTATCTTAGCACCCTTTACGTTCATGATAATACTTACATCATAGTTGTCACAATTATTCCTAACTTTGCTTTCTTCAGTTACTTCACCACCGATCGCTTCCACAACCAGGTGTATCCGCACTTAGTGCGAGTGCTTGAAAACGGTTTAAGGGATGGAGAAAAATTCATTAATTTTTTTTTCTTTTCATATGATAGTCTGAAAAAAGTATAGGGTTATTTAGTTGACTAAAGGTTGACAGGAATATCAGAGATGAGATTTAGGTCAGGTGGGAAAGATATTCACTAACTTAATCGGATAAGATTCTGAAAAAAAATCGTGCCGCTGCTGAATACCGAAAAATGCTATTTATTTATTTTGGCAATATATATCCCATTTTCACCTTTTATTGCAAATTTTTTTAAAAAATTATCCCTGACGAACAGGGCCTTGATAGTCTTCGCCAAAGAAACCAATAGTGGTTAATATGTTCTAAACATCTCCCTGCTCACATACCAGAACCCTGACCACTTCTAAACCTAATATATATATTCTTGTTTTCTCTCTATTACAGTACCGGTAATATGTGGAGGATCATCTACTCTATCACCTAATAGAGCCATAATTCTCACTGGAGTGATGGTTGGAAATGCTTTGATGGTTGAGGATGAACAATATTTTCTTGGCAAAGTGCTCAGATCACAGACGTCCCTCATATCAACTGGTCAATTATTATTTCAAAACACCTGTACTCGAGTACGGTACTCGACTCGAGCACTGTAAGAGAAGAGGGTGTGGTGGGAGATCTTTTTTAATTTTTTTTTGTCTTGTATCATCTATCTTCATTGCTTCTTCCTGTGGCCGTACTCGTTCATCTCCTGGCTGCCACGCACATGGCTTCCGTGCGGCGATCTTGACGGGTTCGAATGGTTTGCCGTACCGGTATCGCATTCGTTTTCTCCCTTTCTCTGGCCGGGAGCTTGCCGTCTGTATCTTCGATATGCTGAGTTACCGTATGATACATTGCAATGTTGTACAGTACCAGTTCGTTACTCATGGTTAAGTTAGATGTTAGGGTTGGTGGTGGGAGATGCAAGGAGAGACAAGGGGATGCAAAAAAAATGAAGGGCCTCCTTGCGGCTTCCATTGCCGTTTTTGGTGATGCTGGCTTCAGGAAAGGGCGTTTTTTCTTTTTTTCTTTTTTTCTTTTTTTCTTTTTTTTCTTTTTGGTTGTCGTTTTTTTTTAATACTTTTTTTCCTTTTTCTTCGCTACTGATACTAGACAGTCGTGGGGTTTTAAGAATTCAGTGGTTAAGAGTTGAAAAATGAATAAGTGCCGGTATTTTTTTATTACATTTCCCTCTAAACCACGCCCTTTTTCTAACCACTCTTTTACCACTCGTTAACAGATCCACGGCAGCTGTCATCGTTGCTGGGCTTTCCCTTCTACTCGTACACCAAGCAAAGCAACTCGACGTTCTTCCCCGTTGAAATCCTACTCACAAGCGCTCCTCCTCCTCTCTCTTCCTATCATATCAGCACTCCTTCCACCTGCTCAAATTTACCTACAACCCACGCCCCCCCCCCTCCGCCCGGAAAAGGAAAAAAAAGAAAAGAAAAATAAGTTGCCCCTTCATCCTCATTATCCCTCGACTTTCCTCTTCACCCTCTTCGCGATTACAACCACAACCATTCCAGAAATCTTCCATCCAGGTCCTTCCTCCCTTCCGATTTCTCCAATTGGCCCGGCAGCTGTTTCTATCCAACCATTTCTTTACCCTGTTTCCTACCTTGCGGGGGAAAATAGCCTTATTCAAAAATTTATCGAGTCAGCCTTTTGTTTTTATTCTCGAATCCTGCTCTCAACAGCATTTAAAGAAAATAATTTGCAAAAACTTGAGCTGTTACCCGGCGTTGATAACTCTCGTCTTCCAACTCACAATTTGTGTCTTCATTTCTCATGCCTCTTGTCCTGCGTTAAGTCACTTCATGGTAATCCAAACCTGCCGCCTTCCCCTTCATAGCTTGAGCTTCCTGTGTGCGCTTGGGGAATCATTTTCTGGAAAGAGAGAAAAGGCGGGAAGGGAAGCAAGGGAGGGAAAGAAGTGGGAGAAAGGGGGAAAAGGATAAAAGAATGAAAAGCAATAAAAACAAGAAACAAAAACAATATTCTCTCTCTTCCTCTCCTGGGCGCCCTTCCTTTCTCCTATTCACTCACCCCTTCAATTCTTATAGTGTTCCGTTTCTGACGCTTTTGGGGTGTGTTGGTCTTCCGTAGTTTTGGGCTCTTATATCGCCATTTAGACACACAGCGGAACCGCCGAGGCTCTCACCAACCTCTCGGTTCCGGGTCTTCTTCCAGAATCATGGCGAAACGGTAGCTCGACACCCGGTAATTACAATCGTGACGTCCGTAGTCTTTGCCGTGGCGCTATGCTACCCCTTCCCCTTCCTCTACTCGGCCACGGCCCCAGGGCTACCGTCCGTGTCACATCACGTATGGACTTCTGCCAGACCCTTCTCGAGCTCACACACTATTCCAGATATTGGGATCAAGCAGGCGTGGATTCAGGGATCGTACATGGAGGCTTTGAGGTTGGACGTGGTGGAAGAGGCCTTAAGGATTCAGCAGGTTCTCTTGGGCCCGGATGTGTCATGTAGTTCGTTTTCGGAGAGTGGGATGTTTACAGAAGCAGCGGGGTCTGGCGGCGGCGGCGGTGGCGGCGATAGCGATAATGGTGATGCTGGGGTGGATAGTGGTAGTAGTGGTGTAGGGGGGAACGCGAGTAATCCGGGGATGGGGACAGGGATGTTCTTCCACTCGCCGTTGTTATACTGGAATTGCTCTCTGTCGTCAATGAAGGATGATGCGAACTTGATTAAGACGGTTAACAGGGAGTTCAACAAACGTTCTCCGGCAAATGTTACGTTACGGTGGGGTTCTGTGCTTGCTGGTAAGAAATTTCACCACGATCGGTTGGTCAAGGCAGATGCCTTGGTCATCAGTTTATTCTATCGCCTGGATTCCCCCGCTGGTGAACTCTGGGATCAACGGGCTGCCGTCTTGGCACAAGAGGCCGATGTCCATGGGAGATATGATGTTTATCCGGGCAACGGGAAAGAGAACGGGAGCACACTTTATGAGGTACTGTTCCTACCCTTGAGTGGCTCCGAATTGTGACATTAATCGTATGGTGGGGGTGGGGGAAAAAACAGTTCCGGTTTCAGCCCATGAGCAAACTTGACAATTTCATGCTGGCCGGATGCTATCTTCTCACTCTGGCGTATCTGACCACTTCTCTGCGGAATTTGCGGGCTGTCAAGTCAAGATTGGGCCTTATTTCAACAGTTTTGACCCAGGTACTTTATATCGGCCGAGTCAGGTTCTTATATAGATGCAACATAGTGCTAATTTGGTGAAACAGATGGCATTTTCAGTGTTGTCTAGTTTTACGATCCTAGCCTTCTTTAAGGTCCCAGTGTCTCACGTACCTAGGTATGTTTAATAGTATCGCTTGGTTTCATTTTTTGGTTTTTCGAGAAATTGAGAATTAGAGTTCGATGATGATTCTCTTCTCTTCTTTTTTTTCTGTGCTAAACTAGGCATTATGAACTGACGATACTGTTAGGGAGGTGTTTCCTTTTGTCGTGATAGTGATCGGATCCGAAAACATGTTCCGTCTCATAAATGCAGTTTTGGAAACTCCTGCCGAACAGCCTACGACTTCTCGCATAGCGACCGCCCTAGGGGAAGTTGGATTTCTTTCTTCGGTGGCAGTAGGAACCGATCTGGGGCTATTGTTCATCATTGGCCAATTCTCCGTTCCTGCAGTTAGGGAATTTTGCACGTTCGCCGGAGTCGCCCTGGTTATGGACTTCTTCCTGCATTTGACCTACTTTTTGGCAGTTTTGAGTGTCGACGTGAGGCGTTTGGAGCTGCAGGATTCATTGGATCGACTCACCTTCAACGAACCCAAGTCATACGATGGACGAATGGATTCGGATGAAGGGCGGGGCAAATTGGGCAACTTAATAATGCAAAGAGCAATGCCGATGAGTACTAGGATTGCAGGTTCCGTTATTGTATGTTCCATAGTCTTTTGTCTCGTGGCTTGAGATTGCGGTGCTGATAGGTGTGCGATAGTTGATCTGCTTTCTCGTTGCTCTGAACATGCATTTTCTGGAAAACCAGTCTCCATTGCGAACCATCATCTCTTTATGCGAAATGGTTGCCAATCGGGGAGGGACCAGACTTACGGATTCGCCAGGCCCCAGCCTGGCACCAATTATGCCGATCAATGTCGCGCGCACGCCTACAGCGTGGCTCAAGAGACAGGACCAACTGACTGGAAAAGAGTTGATTAGAGTTGTTAAACCTGGCGCATATCGCATGGTTGCCAAGGCGTACGACCCCATATTTTTCGTCCTCCGTGGCTCGTCTCGTTCCAAGATTCCTGGTCTGCTACCGAGCCTGGTGACTGCTGTTGCGATGGACACAGCTAAGGAATACATGCAAGGGTTCATCTTAGCAATCATTGTCGTGGTGGCTGCTGTTACTCTCCTAATGAATCATCTCCTAATGAAGGATATAACTGCAGATATGGTTGAGCCACTAGAAAACGAAGGTCCTTCGCTGACGTGCCAAACCCTCTACGAGGGGCACTCTTTGGATGTGGTCATGCTCGCAACGTCACCGAGAGGGGTTGTTGTGTCTGTGGGATTGGATAGGAGAATTGTGGTCTGGAAACTGAAGACGATGTGCCAACTTCCTTCGAAAGAGATTATTCGGCCGACATGTCCCCAGCACTCCTTATGGCCTATAATTGCCATCGCGTTGGATGAGAAGGGGGAGTGGTTGGCTATAGCTCCGAGGCAAGGGAGTATCTCAATATGGAGTATCAAGGAGGCAACCTTCAAGCCATCGGTATCTATAGATTTGGGTGGCCACCAACCGAGTGCGTTCTTTTTCGAGTCACAAAATCACGGTGATGGGCCACGATTGATAGCTTTGAGGCATGATGGTTGGCTTTTGGAGGTATGCATCAGGACGAGGAGTATCGCGCACCACAGGATTTGCAGTGGGGTTGTTGTTTCGTGTTCACATGGGGGATTTACCCCTAGGTTGCCATTAAGGGTAATCACTGCCTGTCAAAAGGGGAAGATCTATGTGACCTCGAAGTTTGCTGGCGAGTGGAATTCCCGTCAGCTTAGCCTATTGGAGCAACCGGTGGTTCCCTCAATTCTGGATCCGAGTGAGAATTGTACAATCTTGCCACTTCCGTCTTTGGGAATGATTGTGACTTCAAGGTCATGCAACGTTGACCTGGTAGATTTATTATCAGGTGAGTCTTTCATCAGGCCAGATTTTGAATACTTGGAATACCTAACACATAACAGGCAGCGTGATACGAACCTTCCAAACGGGCCAGTTCAAACCCAATTCATTACGGGTATTCCACGCCAACCGCCGAACATGCCTATACTGCGGTTGTCCAGCAGTCCTATCTTTCTCAATCGCATACAGCGAACGAGAATCTGGCATGTTCATTATGCACACCTGGTTCTCATCCCGCGGCCGAATGAGGGATATCTGCCTGCGAGCAGAGCGCGACCGAAGAGAGCGCAAGTGCTCCGGATTTGAGAGTGCAGTGGAGGGCACCCACTGGCTAGAAAACGTGGAGGCCTGGGAACCAACAAATCTGAACCTGGTAGTGGGCATCCGGCGCCGGGAAGTCATACAGGAGGAGTCGAGTTCAGACGATTGCGGACCTCTCTCACCGTATCAAGCCTCGAGCCTCCGACGGCGAAAGAAAATGGGCGAGAAGCACGGCGCCGAGGACGACGACGAATGGGAAGCTTGGACCATGCATGCTGACGGCGTTGTGGCTTCTTACCCACTCAGCGATAGCGCCACCGAGGGATCAGACGAGTCTCTGCTGGTCAGCAGGACCGGTCCTGTGTGTCGGGTAGGTCAGAGATCCGTTGCCGTGGGCTTTGGAAATACGGTCAAGTTGCTGGCCATCGGGAATGAGCGATATGAAGGGGAAGATGGTAATGATGATATTTTTCAGATTTCACGGAAAGCTCGGTTGCATCATCATCGGCGGTAGATGGCGTATTTTTCTTTCTTTCTTATTTTCTTCTGACATTCCCATTTTCTCCCTCCCGGTTCATTTTTTATTATTCCCTGATGTAAATGACGGTCCTTAGCAACGTTTTTGATACTTGATACCTTTTTCTTCGCCCCGTTCCTCCAGCGGGGGCGACAGCGGCAACGACGGCGGGGATTGCCATATCTCATATCACACTACCAGTACGGTATCTTGGGCCCTCCGAATCATTACATTAAATTACGCCCCATTCCATATCATCACTTTTTTTCAGTGGGTTCTGGATTACCCCTCTTCTTTCTCATCCACCTGTTTATGTCTGTCTATGTGTTTTTGTTTTATCTTCCGTCATCATCATCAACCGTCTGTTAGTAAGGCTTGCTACTTTTTTTATTATTTTACTTCATTTGGTTCTATCCGGCGAGAATGGGAAAGGGAATCGGGTTCTATGGAGTTGCGGCTTGGCTTGGCTGGGATTTATGACTGTACAAAGTTTATAAAAGAACAAGAAAAGGCGCGAGAAAATCGGGAACCTGAGTGAGTGTGTGAAAGAGAGAAAATTTACATATGGGGTCAGTTATATAGGGAATAGTAATAGCTACAAGGGCTCTTTGCTTCCAAGGTACGACTTGCCTTCGGGGGTGGAGATTGGTTCTGATGCTGGAGGTGCTGGGGGGTCTGGTGTTGGGTCTAGTGCTTGGTGCAGGTTCGGGTTGGAGTTGTCGTGACCTAAGTTAGAGAAGTCGGAGGAGTATTCTGGCTCTTCATATTCGCGCTCTGGATCGTCGTACTCGTGTTCCGGGTCGCCATGTTCTGGCTCTTCGCGCCCGTGCTCCTCTCCTTGCTCGTACCCATAGTGTTCATAGCCTGGCTCCTGGCGTACCGGTAGAGAGTGGTGGGCAGGGAGAGCATCAGAACCCCCACACCGTTCTCCTGCTATTGTCTTCTCCTGCTCCTCAAGGTTGGCCTCCCGCTCCGCCAACAATTCTGCCTCCTCCCTTTCCCGCTTCATTCTCTCGGCTCTGCTCAGCCGATACCTCCGTCGCTTCTTCCGCCGCCTCTCCCGATCCCTTTCCAGAATCATGTCATCCCGAATCACCCTCTGCTGTTCAATAGTCCCCGTAAACCGCTTCGTCATTTCTACTCCCCTCAGCTCCTCCTTCTTCATCAAATCCTTCACGTCCCTCCACGCAGACCTGACCCCCTGCTCCCAAGATCCACCTTCCTCCCTAACACCCGTTTCCATCGCGATGATATTATCGAAGGTATCTTCCTCCTGTGCAAGTACAATCCAGTCTTCCAACAATTCTAAAAGATTAAGCCTTCTTTGCTTCTTGACAGTCTTCTTTTTTATAATGATGGATATGTGCGTGGCTGTCCTGTGGCCTGGCCAGCGGAGGATGGGGAACATGTTACTCTCTATCAGCCGTGGTAGTCGTGGGATTGGGGAACGGGGCGGGGGCTTGTAATTTGGGTCCAGGCGTCTCAGTTTCCTCTTGCGTGTCGGCATGATGGTCGGCGGCGGGGGCGGTTTCGGAGGAGGCGGGGAGAGGGTGGCGATAAGGAGATCTTCATCGCGCTTTTTTTGAAGCCTAGTGATTTCTTCCGAGAGTTTAGTGATACTTTCGGGGTCGCCGGTCGCGGCGGCGCGCATTAGGGGCTCGCTCTGGCTGGGGTTGGCTGGTTAATTCTTTTCTTCCTTTCTTCTCTCTTCAACAGGAGGGGAAGAGAGAGGAAGTACTTTGCGGGCGTAGGAGAGCGCCTTGCGGACGGGCTTTATCCCTCGTGCATTCTGGTTCCGCTTGAACTCGCTACGGATATACCATTCTGCGAATTGGGTTTGGGCGGGCTCGAGGGGTATGTGGGGTATGTGAGAGAGGAAAGCCCTGTACAGTGCGAAGCCTAGTAATTTCCTTTTTTCGTTAAATCTCTTTCTTTCCCAGGAAGGAAGTTGAATCGATGGAATTGGCTTACAGGCTGTTCTATGGGCCGGAAGCTTGGTTGGAACCGGCATGCGGACTTTGACATTCGTATTTCCCAAATGAAAGAACGGTGGGCCGGTGTGAGGTCGGGTGAGAGTCAAACAGCAGGGGGGAAATACCGGTAGTGGGATGTTGAGCCTCTGGTGTGCCAGCCGGGTAACCTCGCTGAACCAAGATCGCAGAGAATGAATTGTGTTTCTACACAGGAAGTTATGGAATTGGGCTGACTTAGAGGGTATATTGAATTTGGGCAAATTAAGGTATAAAACTATAATACTATATAAATCAGTCTTAAATCTCCTGTTGTTTTCAGGGCGCTCCCTGCTGACCCGCAGACACCGCAACCCTGTTGCATGGTCCAGTTTCGACTTATGAGACTAAAGTCTAAACACCCCACTCCACCTTCCACCAACACAACAACCTCCCTATCATCCGCCTGATGAAAGGTTAACAACAACGATGCTCCAACCGCTCCTGTCCCGGACCCTCCTCTGGCGGCCAATTCCTCCTAACCAGTTAATCGATGGTGGACTGCACCAATTACCGGCGCTCATGCGACTGGCATCCACCTCTTCCGGACCCCCTGCATCAACACCACCACCACTAGCTGCAGAGCCGAAGGCCCCAAACATGTCCTTCGTCAATACCTTCACAGCACGTATCAAAGGCGACAGCCGGCGTCGCGGTTCCGGTGCAACAACTAGCTCCTCGCGGAACCTGAAAATGCGGACATACAAGCCCCGTACACCAGGTCTCCGTCACCTCAAACGTCCAATAGAGGACCACCTCTGGAAAAAGGGCCCCTTCAGGCCATTGACCTTCACAAAGAAGGGCACCGGAGGGCGTAACAACACGGGGAGGATAACATGCCGACACAAAGGAGGGGGGCACAAACGGAGGATCCGAACAGTGGATTTCCACAGACTTGCCCCGGGCCCTCATACGATTGACCGAATCGAGCGTGATCCGGGGAGGAGTGCTCACATAGCGTTAATCACCAACAACGCCACTAGCAGGAAGAGTTACATTCTCGCCGCGGACGGGTTGCGCGCTGGTGATACGGTGCAGTCGTATCGGGATGGTATCCCCGACGACCTTATGGCGGCTATGGGCGGGCGGATCGATCCAGGTATGTTGGCTGCTAGGACTACGACGAAAGGGAATTGCTTGCCTATGCATATGATCCCGATTGGGTCGGTCGTGTTTGGGGTTGGGTCGAAGGAAAAGGGTGGAGCGGTGTTTTGTCGGGCCGCGGGGACCTATGCTACCGTTGTTGCTAGGGAACCTGCTACAAAGAGTGTCATTGTCAAAATGCAGAGCGGGGAGGTACGGAGAGTTTCGAAGTTTGCAGCGGCGACGATGGGGGTCGCAAGCAATATGACTTGGCAGCATAGGCAGTTGGGAAAAGCTGGGAGGAGCCGGAATTTGGGGATCCGGCCAACGGTCAGGGGTGTTGCGATGAATGCCTGTGAGTCTTCTGTTTCTATTTTTTATATTCTCGATATACATAGTTTCGTATTTTTTCTCTCTCGGCAGCAGTTATGGTGTGGAAAGGGGGTATCTAGAGCCATGTGGTATTACCAGTGTTCTACCTCCGCCAGCCAGTACGCTTGCTCGACCGAGCAAACTCTTGTCACGCTCCTAAAATCCCCCTCTCCTGTCCCTCTCCATCTCGCTTTCCCAGTCTCCCGGGAGCCCACCCACCTCCGCCACCCAATACATCGCAATAGGATATGGGTGGGGACACACGGATCTGGGCAGTCATACTCTCCGAAGAGACCGCACAAGATTGAAAAAGCATAGCGATCTATCAATATACCCTGAATATTATTGCCCCTACGTTTGCCAATCAAACGCTCTCTCTGCCAAAAGAGCCCTTCCTTTGATATGCATATGCTAATTGTCATACCACCCACCTAGGCGACCACCCCCATGGAGGAGGCCGCGGTAAAAGCAAAGGAAATAAAGCCCCCGTCAGCCCTTGGGGTACCCCGGTATGTTTATTCCACTGTTGCTCCTTCTACCTTACCATTCATTCGTTCCCGTTTCTTCCGTGGTCTGAGAGTGAAATGCGGAGTTTCAGCTCAGACCGTTCTGCGTTTATATATATCTCGATTGCTGAGCGGAGTGTGTGCTAACGGCTGGCGGTTTCGTTGGGAATTAGGCTAAGGCGGGGTACAAGACTCGTACGACTTCTCCTCTACCCCCTTCCCCCCCTAATTCCCTCTTTTCACTCTAGAAGCGTGGTTTGGCTGATGGTTTGCGGTGGTGGTCCAGGTCCTCGCAGTAAGCCGAATAAGTATGTTGTTACGCCAAGGGCGAGGAATCACGGGAAGAGGAAGAATAAGAATTAGGATTGCCAGGCGATATCCTATTATGGGTGCACTGGGCGAGTTCTTTTTTCTTTTTTCTTTTTTGCTTTTCCGTTCAGACGTGGCACTCGGGTAAGGTTTGGTAAGCTCAGGTACGATGGTATGTTTTACATCGCAGAAGATGTGCACTTGATAGATAGAAATCTGTATATATAGGCACAAGTCTAAACAAAGCAAAAAAACACCATATTCCAATCTTATTCCCCAGCAATGGTACGCTCTGATCTTATACCCAAAGGGCAGTATCTGAATGACATACCAGTATCATATCACACCCATGCTTTGGTCCTCCTCTTCCTCCTCCTCTTCCTCCCTCCCTCCCTCCCTCCCTCCCTCACCAAACACACCCATCTAGAACCAGATTAACCATGAAACCACCCACCAAGCACGCTGTCCTTATCCCAATACGCACTCCTCCAATCCTCTAGCCAATTAAAACAATCCTCCCTTACTACTTGTATGATACCATACCATACCATTGCACTCGAGCATACCGTACCCCACCTTCAGCTGAGCCACCCATCCGTCCATCCGTCCATCCGTCCATCCGTCCGTCATTCATTCACCATTGCAGCCTATCCCTCTACCCGCCCACTTATATAGCCATTACCCCAGTATATACCTATATCAGTGCCCCACCCCAGCACGCCCAACCCTCCAATCAAAGATTTAAACTCTACCCTACCGCACAAGCACTGAATTGGTATACGATATGATATGATGGCAGGAAAAAAACGTGGCCGGCCCCCTCCAAACCTTCTAGAACCCCGGTAGAATAACCCTCATAATTACAGTACAACTGTAGCGTACGTATAATAGATACCAGAGCAAGTAGATTTAACCATGAATGAAGCCGGAAGGAGCGATTGGTTCCGGGGGAGGAGCAAGGGGGGTAGTGATTTGCTCGTTTGCCATCTATCCATCGATGACGTGAGCTAGCGGGGGGTAATCGCGCCGAGATTTGATGCAAGGTTGTTTGTGGGTGGGGGGAAATGGTGGTTCAGCTTTTTTGCGATGGTGATGGTGATGATGATGATGATGATGATGATGATGGGCCTTTTAAAATAAAAAAAACTTTCATTTTCGGGCTTTTTATTTCCTATTTTTTATTTCTATTTTCTTGGACGGTCGGCGATTCCGGGTTGGTTGGTTGGTTGGTTGGTTGGTTGTTTTTGGTGAGAGGGAGGAGGTAGAGTATGCACGGTATTATTATAATTATTATGGTATTATCATAGGAATTTGAAGGTTATGATATGGTGGCGATATGGAGGGAGGTGTAGTTTAGTTGAGCTGAGCTGTGAATGGCCAATCAATAGCTGTGCGGTATTGTATTGCCGCGCGCACGGTATGATTGAGCTAGAGCGTCAAGTTACCGATAGAAGCGCAGCCCAAATCTAACGGGCGCGAGGGATTATCACGGTAAGGAAAGTGAAGGGGGGAAAAAAAGAAGCTTAAGGTTTCTTTTTCTTCCTAAATTCTTGACTACAGTATTATAGTATGCACGAGTATTATTAAGGTAATAATCTTGATTTGAGTATGGTACCGGTATATACAGTATATGTACCTCCCCTCCCCCTCTCCTCCCCGAGAATTGGGTTCGAAATACAAGTACAGGCATCCCGTCATATTATATATCATACTGTGTAGCAATTCAATCATGCCAGCAAGATGGAGATTTCCCCATATATACCGGTATACCCCCCCCACCCGAGCGCTGAACTGTACTAGTACGGTACTGTAGGCGACTGAACTCGTGGAATACTTGTAGGGAGAGACATGGAACAGGGTATATATTGTACTCTGCCTACATACCCGCCGATAGGCATAGGCTAGATGTATAGGTAGATAGATAGATAGATGGGGATGCCCAACGGAACGGATGGGTAAGGCTGACTTTACTTTGCCTTACCGCCCTATCGTGAGCTTTATCTTATTTGAGATCGTTTTATATATATGATGTATGCATATTATAATATTATAAGGTATTCTGTATTCTTTATTGGGTCTTACTACATACCGTAAGTTCTTGTCAAAAAGGAATAAGAAAAAAGATAAAAATAATAAGAAATAGAAAAAGAGACCCTTATTTCGAATTATTGTGAATGGTTTTCCTGTCCTGTTTGTCTGTGAGTCGAGCCAAGTGCCGTGTCGTTGGAGTTGCCTCCTCTGGTAAGGTCTACTAGGGTAAGTGTTCCTTTTGTTTTTTGTTTTTTTATATCTCTTGGAAGGGGTTGTTGAGTCTGCTTGCACTTATTAAATTTATACCAGTACACGGGTGTAAGGGTATTTCGGGCGCGGTGACACAAGCTGCTTCTTCGTGTTACCGCGCCCGACTTTTTGCCATCACCAAAAATCCTCACCAATTATCACTCAAATTTCCTAATCCGGTTTAGTCTACACATAAATGTAATGGTGGTGCGCCCGACTTTTTTTTTTTTTTTTTTTTTATAAACTTTTTCCATTTCGGGCACCAATGCTACTCTAAAGCGTATCGCCCTATCAAACCACTAAGCTACAGGCATCGCCCCCTTCCCAGCAGCAAAAACAAAAGAAAATTTCCAAGGTCAAAAAACCACTGCGACGTGGAAAAACCCCGGCTGGCTCCTCACCCCAAACGAACGTCCAACCCAATATCCTCTCCATCCTTTTCCTAACCAGTCCCAACCCAAAGCCCAGGGGAACGGTAGGATCCATCCAAGTCAACTTCCCCTCTCCTCGAAACCGCCTAGACGGCCGCTCGCGTACACCCTCACAGGACTACGAGTCGGAGTTATCAACAAGAACATCACCATCGGTAGAAGTCAGCCAACGTAAGTAACGGGAGAGGCAGTCGCAACCCCCCTTGATCCCGCTCCGTCAGCCGACGCGGTAAAGTGCCCATAAATCAGGGCGCCCCAGGTGGCGATCAGAACTTCCTGGCTCATGACCGTAGCCATAGCCCCCGATTCAACAACTCACCCCGATCCGAGACACGGGCAACATATCCACTTCTCTTCTTACCGACGAACAATCCAGAGATGACACTTGCAATAGATGCCAACGCCTTCATGAACGACACTACCAGCCACCCACTGATGCGCCACAATGCCACCAGCCACCCCCTCACCAGTCCGTGGACCAATGAAATCGCCGAGAATCCCAAAATGCCCTAAAATCAAGGTCAGACCGAGTAAAGAGCGGGGAAAGAACTCAACGATGATCCAAAGTAGACCCTAAGGCTTCCTAAGGATGAAGTTCGAAAGGAAGTGATGAATAAACACCGTTCCAGACGAAAAATTGAAACCATCGTAATGGAGTCAAAGACATGAGTCTATCGTGAGATGAAACCCATGGACCCAACTGGCTGAACACCCAAATATGACATGTCACCCGAAGGTTCAATTTCAAACGCTGGGGTTGTAAGCACCATGGAGGATGTGCGCCCGACTTTTTGCTACCCCCTTGTACAGTGGTATGATACCAGCACCGTAGCCCTTTTCTTTTCTTTTCTTTCTTTCGCTGTGTTCTTGGCCCCCCCCCCCCTTTTCTTTTTTCCAAAGTAGGGAATTCTCGACTACATAGCACACGACTCGGTGGGTCCAGTTTCTACGGTAGTGGGTACCGCCATTTGTTGCTCATTTACGGTACCCCTCCCCCCCCTGGATGCCGAATCTTGGTAATGGTGCCTTTTTTTAATGGGCTTACCCGAGCATGGCGGTTAAGTTTTTTGGAAATTGGTGGTGGATGGTTGCCGGGGTAGGGACAGCAACCGGTGGGAGGTATGTGAGGATCGGGATATCTAAGCTAGCATGTGCTAAAGTTGGTACGTAGGATACCAGTATTTGGAATGGACCTGGGGTGGCTAGATTGGAGCGGGGGGAAGATCTAGCGGTTGTTCTTACCGCTGGTTAATGAATGAATAGTCTACTCGAGCAGTTCTCCTGATTACGAGTAGAGTTAGCTCCCCAGCTGGGCTATTATTGCACGAGGGTTGGGCTGGCGAGGCAATAACGAGTGTCGAGCTTTGTACAGCAAGGTATTCGTACTCGTACTGTACTCCCACTGTACTAGTTGAGCGCTGGAGTGGTATGCTGTGCATTGGTAGCGGAGACTGAAAGCCAATGTTGGTTCAGCTCGGGGTCCATACAACGCCGGTATATGCTCCACTACACCACACTATACTCGCCGAGGTACAGTGCATTGCCGGCACAGTACAAGTATGATATCGTTCTCCAAGCTTTCGCAGCAGGTACTCGAGTACATGTGTGCATTTGTACCACCATCATCACAACTCTATAGCGGCTTGAAAGAATGGTCGTACGAGCTCCGCCCCCCCCCCCCCGACAAACCAACCAGCCTCTGGAGTCTAAATGTGCCGATAGCTTGTTGAAACGGAAGGGAACAGTAGTCTATGTAGGACCGATTACTGTATGGGAGGTTTTGATACCACATTTATGCACCGGTAGTTCCCATGGAAGTGGAATAACGTCCAAAGGTTGGGAGGCTTTCCGCCCACTGTTTCTTCCCTCACCTCACCCCTGGCCGATCTGGGGATGAGGGGCTGTACGAGCGAAGCACTCGTGCGGTAGAAATAAGAGTGATCGGAAGATGTGCAAAGTTAGCTCGGTGGCTGTTTCAATTATTCCCCTAACGCTTCTTCTCTTGCTTGTTCCATGGAATCTCACACCTCTTATTTCCTATAATAGCTTCCAATCCCATCCATCCTTCGGAACTCCGAAGATCCACCACACCGTTTTCAACTTTCCGGATTTCCGCTCGCTAGGTTACCCTTTTGCTCGATTATTTAGTCTTTCAAGCCCCATGAGACATGCACATTTGCACCCCATAGGACACTTTGATCTACTCGTACAGTAGCACTCGAGAACACTTGTGTGGTAGTCTAGTTCATTGACTGGACCGAGCCCCTCGTATCATAACCTGTATTATACCAAACCTTGCTTAGCTCAACCTGCAGCTAGAACAGTACTCGAGTACGTTATAGGTTGGCCTATCTCGATTGGCAGCCTTGCAAGAGGCACAATGTTGCACAGACTGCCACACTTTCTTTCTTTCTCCTTCTTTTTTTACCACAATACCCTACCGTACACCTCCAGTTCCCAACCCTGAGCGGTGAGAGAGGGAACCCTGGATTACAAAGCGACAAATTGCAAAAGCAAAAATAGAATGGAAAACGGGCCTGCAGCCTTGAAACTGGGAGCGGAATCGGATGGGCTTTTGCTCTGGACTTTGTCTGAAGCTGAGAAGGAGAAGGGAAAGGCGGCGGGTGCTTCTATTCAATTATGCCACTGTATTGTAATCAGATGCTATAATGGGTAAGATTGGTGTAGGGGCACTTACTTAGTGTTTATAATAACTTTTGTCGTCTAGACTACAGATACAGTTACTCTAGCAGACTTCCAGTCCTGTGCTGCACTGTGCTAGTACTGTATTCGTACAATACCGTACCTGTATTAGTGACTCAAAAAGCTAACGCTGCAGGAAGCAAGCAGGAAACAATTCGTGGGTTTTCTTTTTCTTCTTTTGGTTCACTCGCCTGAGGAGGGAGGGGGGGGGGGAGGAGTGTCTCTTCAAGGCTTCTACGGTTCTACAGTTTTTCCACATTCGAAAGGGTACCCGCTTCTGCTTACCTTCTACTAGATACCGTATTCTTTTTCTTATTCTTTCTATTATTCTTTTTCCGCTGGTCCCTCCCCTTCTTTTTTTCTTTTCTTGCCCTTCCAGCAAAAAGCACCCCTCCCTCCTCCCTCTTTCCATCCACCCATCCATTCCTCCCCCCCAAAAAAACCACATTCACTATAACTCTAACTATAATCTTCAACTCTTCCTCCCTTTTGTGTCCGGAGTTTAGGCGAGGAATTAATCCCATAAACCCTTGAGCCTCTCCCCCTCATTCTCTCTTTTTTGATTCTCCAACTTTGCACCTGACTTACCATTTCTCTGCCCTACATACCGCACATATCCATATCCATTATCTTTTATTTTTATCGTTCTTCTGCCCCCCCCCCCCAAACTTGAGAGAGTTTCTTTTTATCTTCTCCTCCTCCTCCTCCTCCTCCTCCTCCTCCTCCTCCTCCTCCCTCTCCTCCCTCTCCTCCCTCAACCTAAACTAACCAATACGGTATCGTGTCGTATCAACCGAACCCAACCATATCATCGTCCATAACTCGTACTTTTCTCGGGTAAAAAAGAAAAAGGAAAGCAACTGCTACCGTCCTAGCCTACCTACTTTGGTAAAGCAGTTACCCCCCCAACTCATTTAACAGCATACAACCACACGATAGAATATCTATTCGGTTCTACCAAAGACCGGTCTGCTTGCCTGCCCTACCATTGTCCCCCAATCTTTCAGCCATCATTTAGCTGGCACTTTACATATCTGTCTGGCCACCTGCCGTGCTCCTGCAGCCAGAACCGCAGCCAGTTCCAACCAAGCAACCAACACCCTATTTTTTCTTTTTCTTTTTCCCTTTTCCTCCTGCCTCTTCCTACTCCTCTTCCAACCGTCCTCGCGCGTGAAATATCAAGCAAACGAGAAAAACGGAGGGACAAAGGAAGAGACAAGGGGAGAGAGAGAGAGAGAGAGAGAGAGAGAAAGAGAGAGAGAGAAAGAGAGAGAGAGAAAGAGAGAGAGAGAAAGAGGGTAGAAAAAGAGCTTTCTTCTTACCGCCCTCCTCCCCGCATCCGGTTGGTTCGGCGGAATATATAAAATTTCCCTTGCTTTACAAATGTCTAAGACGGTTCCCCGCGCGGCAGCTGCCGCTTCAACGTCTGCCGATCCCGAGGTGCCCCGGCCGAAGAGGATAGCTTGTATCGTGTGTCGGAAGAGGAAGCTACGATGTGACGGGAGCAAACCTAGTTGTGGGACATGTGCGAGATTGGGACATGACTGGTTGGGAATACACCTTCCCTTTTATTTGAGACCAAGTGCCTCTATTTCATTACCCCTTTTGTGCCATCCCAGATCTGGGGCACGATTGGGGAGGTTTGGAAGAGGAGGATGAGGGGGAATAGGAGAAGATGAAGGATGGAGGTTTAGAGTTGGGTTGAAAGAAAAAACAAAACATAAAGCTAACTTTTGGTTGGATTTGGGTAGTGCTTATGATGAAATACGACGGAAGAGCGGTCCAAAACGAGGATACGTCAAGGCGTTGGAAGCGCGACTCGGTTTGTTTGATCCTTAGCTTTTGCTTCTCTGAAAAGAAGCGAAGAAAAAAGCCCACCCCCCCAAAAAAAAGGCTCCTGAAGGCTGATGTATGTTTGTGTTTCGGATGGTTTATAGCTCAGGTCGAGACTATGCTTAAGGATCAGGGACCCGCAGCAGATACCCAACAATCGCTAGGTGGGAATCTAAGCTTTGCGAGCACGCAGCTGGTAGACCCGCCGATCTACTCAACCGGTGACCCCTCGACGTATACCGCGAACAAAGACGACGGAGGTATGGGTTTGGGGGAAAGGTTTACGCTTGGAGGATCGCCAGGTCAGAGCCAGAGTCCATTCGCTTCGGGGTCACCTAGTTTATTACAGATGGAGATGGGGATGCCGCCGATGATGGGGGGTACGCCTCATACTGCTCCGTTAAATTGGGATATGATGGCCATGGGACTGGAAGAAGCGCTTCCCGCTCCGGATATCATAGATTCTTTGTATGTATTGACCTATAGCTTACCTAATGTTATCCCTGAGCGTGGACCCATCTGTGTGGAAAAAAAAAGCTGATCTCCCGTGAATGTGTGAAGACATCGAACGTATTTTGAAAAGATTCACCCCTGTTTACCGGTGCTTCACAAGGGGCGGTACCTGGCGGCTTTGGACCTGGCTCCAAATGCGAGGCCTCCGGTTGCGCTGCGGTACGCTATATGGACAATGGCTGCGTCGGTTTCGGAAGAGTACTCCAACCTCCAGACACATTTCTACCGACATGCAAGGAAGTACATTGAGGATTGCGAGTTGAAGGGACACGGAGAGAGTATTATCTCGGTTGCTGCTTCCCAGACGTGGAGTTTGATCGCTTGTTATGAGTTTAAGCTCATGTACTTTCCACGCGCTTGGCTATCGACGGGGAGAGCTGTGCGGTTGGCACAGATGATGGGTATGCACAGGCTGGATGGGGTGGGACTGGACGTAAAACAGTGTCTGCCAGCACCCAAAGATTGGACCGAGAGGGAGGAGCGTCGCCGGACTTTTTGGATAGCTTTCTGCATTGACAGATATGCTTCTATCGGTACTGGCTGGCCGATGACTGTTGAAGAGAAAGATGTAAGTTTTCAATTACTAACGTTTGAGCCATTAATCTCTCATCTCTTGGCTTGCTTTTTCCCGACGCAGTGGCACTCGCGTACTAATTCTCGCCTAGATATTGACAAATCTCCCTGCTGCCGATGATGCCTTTGACCAAGGACGGCCATCGCGGGGCTTATCATTGAAGGAAGCCATGACCGCTGAGGGGGCTTCACTTTTATCACCATTTGGTGGTGTCTGCCTAATGGCCTGTCTATTTGGACGGAACCTCATTCACCTGCATCGGCCCGATGGGGACGATAGAGATGATGATCTCAATGGGGAATTCTGGAGACGCCATCGGCATATGGATAATATATTGCTCAATATTGCCCTGTCCCTTCCACCGCATTTCCGGCTGCCGGGCGGTATCGCGGACCCCAATATTGTGTTTACAAATATGAATATCCACACTTCGACTATTTGCTTGCATCAAGCAGCCATTTTTAAAGCTGATAAGAACCGGATGCCGGCGACCGTGTCGGCGGAGTCAAAGATAAGGTGTATTACCGCTGCGGCGGAAATTGCATCCATCATGAGGATGGTTTGCCATCTTGACTTGTCAGGGGTAAGTTCTTTTCTTTTTTTTCTCTCCCCCTTTCCTCGGTGAGTTGTCGAATTCGCGTGCTTACTGTGGCGGAACGTTAGATGAATCCGTTCATTTCCTTCTGCTTGTACGTTGCCGCTCGAGTATTCGTCCAATACCTCAAGTCCAGACCCTCCGATGAGCAGGTCCGATCGTCCCTACAGTTCCTACTCACGGCCATGGGTCACTTGAAAAAGAAAAACCCACTGACAGAGTCGTTTTTGGTCCAATTGGATGTCGACCTAACTGGAAGTCTTGACACGCCGGTGAATAACTCCAAATTTCCCTATGGACTCAAGAAAGGACAGGTATGGTTCCTCATACCTATCCCAGGAGCCTTCTCCCCTGGAAAAAGAGTTGGACTAATTTGAATTGCAATTATAGGCAGAACTATATGTGGGCCGCAGTTCTGGCTTCTACTGCCCCAACACAGCGGAAGCCCTCCCAGGAGACAAACCCCGGAGCGGCGCCAGTACCACACCCCCAAACCACCAATCCCAGCCCCAATCCCAACACTCCCAATCCTCTTCCCTCCTCGATGACCCCCCTTCATACCTCCGCCCAGACACCGATGCCCTAGACGGCGACCTGGCAAACATCCACCCCTCATGCCCCTGCATGCCACACGAAATTCGTGCCGTCCTCGAACGCCGCGCAAAAACCACACCCCCTACGCGCGACCTACCAAAATACCTTGGAGGCATACTACCTCCTATCTGTCCTTGCATGTCACCCGAAGTCCGTGCGTACGTAGAAGCTTCGGCCAAAGAAGCCGGGGCGCAGCCAGAGTATGTCACGCATAGCTATAGCAATTCCTCGGACAACGGACAGTCTCCGGCTTCTATTAACCATAGTGACCATTCGCAGGCTTCCGGAGGTGGACCACATAGTGGAGGGGGGCCATCGTCGGACGGGTATTCACCGTTGCTTTTTGAGGATATCACTGTTGATATGAGTGGCGGGGCAGTGGCGGGGAGTGGAAGCGGGTATCCGTTACCTAAGGACATGAATTGGGAAATGCTGGATTTGGACCCCGGATTTGACGATGCGGGGATAGGGAGTATGCCGCCGGGGAGTTTTGGAGAGTATTTTGCAGAGAGCACAACTTGACATGGCAGAATCAGAGTATCGCAGCTTGGTTTAGCTCGGCTTAGTGTAAGAGGGTGGGATTGACGGGGTTTTGTGGAGTTTTATTCTTGTGCTTTTTTGTCTTTTCTTCTTTCTACATTATCTTCTGAGAGGAAGAAAGGTTTCCTTATATATCCTATTATTTCGTGTCTATTTGGTAATGGGCTTCGTCTTTTTCTTCTTTTTTTTCTCCTCTTTTACTTTTCCATTTCCTACCTTCGCGACATTGAGTCGTGTGCAGGCTTTTCCTTCGAGATTTTTCCTTTTGGTATTCCGGTTATACCTAGGTTAAGGCAGTGGGTTGATCGACCGATTTGACAGAGGAGGGAAGGAAGGAGGCTCATGAAGGTGTAGGAGAATCAGCGGAATTTTATTTTTGTAGTAAAAAAAAATAAAAACCCGAGATGATACAAAAAGTTCAGCGCCCACCGCGACGAGTTGGTGAGTTAGTGGATAAGTTAGAGAGTGTTGTAATGAATAGCGTATCTTCATTCAAAAACAATGTTAAACAGTCATTCAACCTTCTACTTGCTGGGAGAGCGGAGTTCTAATATACTACAAAGCAGCAGTCACAACTAGATGTACTCGTGTCCTCAACTCGGCTTCCATATCCCAAAAGTATACGATGAGGTCAACCACCAGTCACCAGATCCCGAGAAGCCACATATTCCAACAGAGAGACATCCGGAATCTTCGAGTGATCGCTCATGAGTACTGTGGGATACCGAATGCTAAAGGAGCCCGCAGAGCAGCAGGGCCTCCATGTAAAAAAAAAGGGCTCGGTTATGAGAGCTTCCATTTCTGCCAATGGGGTCTTTTGTTCCGCCAAATTTGAATAGGGTTCTAGGGGGGTAATAATGCTTTACGAGAGAGGTCTCACTTGTTTCTGCTGGGAAGTCGACCGTGGTGTGGTGAATATGGTACGGTAGGCGTGACGCCTAATTAATTTATAGAAAAAGCCACGCGGAAGAGAACATGGTGGGATAGAAAACATGGGTATAAAAAACTATAAACAAGAATCAGAGACAGAAACATCTGGTATTAAGTGACCCATGATAGCAATGGCAACAATACACTCTTTTGTTAAGCATCACCCCCCCCCCCCATCACTCCTTTCTGGGCTTTATGTTGCGCAAAGGAAAGCACTACAAATCCCACCAAGAATGCTCCAAGAACATCTCCCTCTCCCAAACATGCTCTGCACCATCTCCCCAGCTTTCATCCCCTCCCACCGCTACCCCTACTCCCGTTCTCCCACCACTTCTCCTTCTACGATCATCAGAAACCTAGCTCCGAAGAAAAAAGAAAAAAGACCACATCAACGCCCAGTTCGTTCCAAACCAAAAAAACCCATTTCATTCCCTCCCGGAGAAAAAAGCATGTTGTGCGAGTGTTGTGTGTAGGTAGGTGGTTCGGAAGTCATACCTCGACCAGATCATCCCCCTCAACCTTCACCTCCCGATCTCGCAATCGCCTCATCAGCGCTAGGAAATTGCTCTCGCGGAATTTCTGCGACTGGTTGTCTTGTAGAGAAGTTAGTAGGTTTCCGGCTGTGCGGGATAGGTCGTCATTGTCATTGTCTCGGTCGGTTTCCTCTCGTTTTGTAGGTTCTTCGACCACAGTTTGGGGAGGGAGGGGCATGGTTGGCCGGGGGGTAGTGGTTATCGGTTCGGCGAGTTGAGCTCCTGCAGACTCGAAGGCTCTTTCAAAGGCTTCGTTTGTCAGGAGGTCTTCCTCTATGGATGTGGTTGTAGTGGTAGCTGTTGTGGCGGGAAGGCCGTAGTGAGGATTTTGAAAAACAGGCGTGTATCGGGGAAACCCGACGTTGGTGTCTGTGCCTGGGAACATTGCCTGCTGTTGAGGGCCAAGTTGCGTGTGCTCTGGTGCAGTAGTGTATACCCCTACTGCTGCTGCTGCTGCTGGGTGCGATAAGAACTCCTCTTGCCAACCTCCTCCTCCTCCCCATTGCTGCTGCTGGTGATGCGGCGGCTGTAGAAGTGGACCAACGCTTACATGTAATCGCTGAAAGTCACTCGCCCAGCTTGCATCTACGTTTCCGGGGTGCTGTTGCTGTTGGTGATGGTGACGCGCCGCGGCGATTTCTAAGTTTACTGCCCCTGTTGCCGGACTTGAGAATAGTGAGAATTCGTGCTCTATGCGGGGGTCTGTCTGCTGGGTTCTGAAGACCTATTACTTTGTTACCAACCTCATTCCTAAGGGGGTCAAAGGGGAGGGAAGGTACATTAGAAGAAGAACCATGTCGCTGTACACGATCTTGTTGTAAGGCTTTGTCCGCACTGACGTGCTTCTGTAGAGAGTCGATGGCAGTCGAGGGCCCGCAAAGCGCCATCTTGCGTTTTATGTTTTAGTATTAAGTTATTAGGTAGTCTAGAGGTCGAGTGAATTTTCTTGGGCCGTGGTGGGTTTAAAGGCTCTTGTCGGCGGAGTGGGTGGATGGATGGGAGAGGGGAGGAGTAAACGTTGATCCGGGGTTAGATTTGAAGGATAGAACTTTTTATTGCTGCAGCACTGGCTGCAGACCGAGGTTCGGGGTTGTAGGGCTGGGGAGTGCTTCGCTGGTGGGTTATGCTAAGAGTCTTGTGAAACAGCTCTCTGTTCGGGAGTAGAGTTATTGCCGATGAGCCCAGTCAGGATGATGACACGGGTAATGTGCTCTTAGGCAGGGTGAGGTTGAAGTAAAAGAATATGGTAGGGAAGGAAGATGGAGGTGTGTATATTATGTAGAAGAAAAGGAGGGGGAGGAGAGGGTTCACCTGTCATGTGTTGCATAGGGCAGAGTTGCGCTGAAAGAATCAATTTTCCGAATCGGAGCCGAGGTTCCCCGCGTGCACAAGCCTGGTCTTATGGATGGCAACGCAGATCTTAGGGCAGCAATTGTCTAGGATTGTGGTCGCTTCCCGAGTGAGCATCAGTGACCTCACTCTATTTGTATATTATTTACAGTATCACACTATACGCAGAATCAAGTTATTAGATTCTAATGCTATGCAGTGTCGGTGTCTTGGGTAGTTAAGCTTTAACTTCTATCTTTACTCCGTCTCTCGCACAAATAACTGTTCTCTTCCCCTCCTCAACCCCCCACGCATCCTCCGCACGCTTTCTAATCCCCCTCATAATTCTCATTGCCATCCCATCCGCTCCATCTGCTTCATCGTCCTTGTACCGACTGCTAAAATGGTTCAATACTAACAACCCCTCCCTGACTTCATCTCTACCAAGACCTAACCTCTTCGCAAACCTCCCTGCCATATCCGGCGTCGAATGCCCTCTACTCCTTGCTCTCTCTTCAACAACCTCGTACGTATCAGCCTCCTTCGTGCTCGGATCTATCCCTGGTAAATGCGCATTTGTTGCTTCATGCACCAGTACATCTGCACCCTCTGCTAGCGGTGCGATGAGTGATGGGTCGGATGTATCCCCAAGCAAAACAATCTTCCTTCCACGCACCACTGGTGGACGAGTAAGGACTGTCCCGTCGGGCAGTGAGAGTGTGAGCTCAAGCCCGAGTTTTTCTGGGCGCTGCAAATCTGCTAGGAAAGACATCGGGTTGGGGTGCCCAGCACGAATGAGCTCCGGCTTGAACTTAGATATGCGCTTGGCGTAGTCCGGGGGTATCTTTCCTGGCAGCGGGCGCTCCATCAGAACGTACCCGATGCACGGAACCGAATGTTTGATTTCCCCAGCGGAGACAAGGAAATTATCCACTTCCAGAAAATCCCTCCAAAATCCATCTTTGCCGGGGTGTATATCCCTCCCCATTTCAATCTCTCCTAAACACTTCTCCCCATCTTCTTCCACCTTCTTATCCCCCACCTCACCGGCAAATAGCAGCTCGTGAACCACAAAGCCCCCCTCTAATCTAGTATACGTCGTTTGCAGCATCCGCCGAACAAGCCGCCTCACCCCCCTTGGACCGTAAATCTCCACATCTGCCGCCCTCTCCCTCCCTTCCTCCCCCTTGACCAGCACCCGCGGATCGTTTTCTGCACCCCCGGCCCCGTTCAGAATCGTCGTTAGCAGCGGGACGAGGCCGAAAACATGGTCGCCGTGGAGGTGTGTTATGAATATTTTTGAAATCTTGGAATGTTTGATGGAGTAGGAGGATTTTAGGCGCTGTATTTGATGCTGGGTGCCCTCGCCACAGTCGAAGAGGAGTGTCGTGCTAGTTGGTAGGACGAGAGCTAGAGAGGATTGATTCCTTGTTGGGGCCGGGACAGCGGACGAGGTTCCGAGCGGGAGTAGGATTATTGAGGGCGGCATTTTGAGGAAGGTATTGGTTGTGTTTGAGTATTTTGTCGATGGGAGGAGATATCATACCTTTCATGCCGGAGGAGGGCAAACGATGTTACCCTAAGGCCGTCCGGAAACCTTCGTCCTGATTCATGGGTTCTCACTCGTGCGGCTGAAAAACGTCTATTAAACGCTCCATCTCTCAAACATCGTAAAACCAATTGTCCGAGAAGGAAGGTTAAAAAATGGTAGAAGAAGAAAAATGATAACCAACACCCCAAAACTCCCAGGTCAATTCTTGACTCCCACGGATTTTGGGGGGGTAATGGTGGGCGCTGTCCGCAATTCCAACACGATTGCCGCCAGCAACCATAGGCAATGCGGACGTGTCATCAGCAGAGCCTCCTTTACAGTATTCGCTCATTCATTCATCCTCGCTCGCGTTCAACTTCCTAGACTTAGATACTCTCCCAATCTCCCAATTCGATTTCCGCCGACAACAATCACCAGCTACCATGCCACGAAAATCAGACGTCCATTCCGAGAAGGATACTCCGGTGGGTAATAGTAATAGTAATAGCTCCGCTGCCAGCGGGAAAGATAAAGAGAAGGAGAAGGATAATGGTGTTTCTATCGACGTAAGTTCCCCCCTTCCTTGCGTCAACCCCTGGATACCACTGCTTAGAAGTTGGAAGACGGGCAGTTGACGAGAGGAGCACTTCAGGACCACACGCTCCCCAAATCGATAGTAACCCGTCTAGCAAAGGGTGTCCTCCCCCAAAATACAAACGTTCAGAAAGATGCGATACTGGCATTATCTAAGGGCGGAACGGTCTTCATTAACTACATCTGTGCAGCGTATGCTCCCCTTCCTCCCCCATTCTACCTTCTCTAACAGGAACCTAACGGAATTATGAAAGTGCAAACGACCAAGCAAAACAACACGGCCGAAAAACCATCAATCCCAAGGACGTCCTCGAAGCAATGGAGCAACTGGAATTCGGCGAGTTCTTACCAAGACTAGAAGCAGAGTTAGCCAGTCAGTCCAGTCCAATCACCCTCCCCACCACCATCACTCTCAACTAATATAACTTTATTATAAAACAGAATTCAATCAATTAGCCGAAGAAAAGCGCGCGGGCACAAAAAAGTCCAAAGACAAAGACAAACCCGCTGCCACCGCTGAAGCCAAAGAGTGTGAGGAGGCCCGAGACTCGCCGCCCGCAGCTAAAAAGATGCGTGTTGGTAATGTAAAAGGTGGGGCTGTACCACCCCCGGTGGGGGTGCATGCTGCGGCGGACGAGGATATGGAGGAGGAGGAGGAGGAGGAGGAGGAGGAGGAAGAGGAGGAAGAAGAAGAGGAGGAGGAGGATGAGGAGGATGAGGAGGAGGAGGAAGGCGATGAGGAAGGCGATGAGGAGGATGAGGAGGATGAGGAGGAGGAGAAAGCGGAGGAAGCGGAAGACGGGGATGCCACAGAGACCGAGGGTGAGGAGGGCGGAGGTGTGGAGGTGGCGGATGAAGAGGAGGAAGATGACGAGGCACTTGATAATGGGGATAGCGACAGCGATTGATTTTGGGGGTCTTTTTTTTTCTTTTTTTTTCCCGTTTTTTCGCTTTCGTACTTTATCAGGGGGTTTTATATCTCATCTGGGCCTTGGTTTTCTTCGGTTTTCTAGCATCTACTACCATAACTACTACTCGGAAGCTCCTAGTTTCTAGTTCACTTTCTCCCCTTACATCCACATCTCATGATTGTCGGGCAATGATTATGGAGGTGTGGATTGGCTGGTTATCCTCGATTCGGCGGTGTCTATGGTGTCGTTATCACTTTGCTCGGCGTTCGATAGCAAAAAAAACAAAAAGGTCCGTCTATTTGTATGGTCGCTTGTTTGTTAAATTTTCATTAACCTATCATATCATGAATGAATGAATGGACGAGCCTGGGCTGTAATTAAACTATCCTTGCTTTCTCAGGAATGGCGATAGGAAATGACATCAATTATGGTAGTGAAAAACACGCAGTAAAGTAGGGCGGGGAAGACAAGGAGATCAGAGCAAGAATATATATAATACAGAATTAGGCTTATGCATAAACTCCAACCTGATTAAAAGGAAAAAAATGGGGGGCATAAAAAGCGGAAAGTAGATATGACAATGTCAAAAAAAAAAAGGGAGGGAGAGGGTGGGTGGCTCATTCTCCACTCTCCTCCAGCCAATTCCCGAACTTTTCCAATCTTTCCTGCTCCGCCTCCTCCTCCTCGGCAGTCCTCTTAGCACTAGTCTTCTTGAACTTCTCCAGCCCGTCAAAAATGTAGGCTTCGACCTTTTGCCCGTCGAAGAAGCGGCCGTGCATTACCTGTCTGCCATTAGCCCCAGTCCAGTTTCACAAAGATGAGAGAGAGAGAGGAGGGGGCTGAAATATATACCCCAACGCAAGCCTTCGCGGACTCGGCGTTGGCAAATCTAACACTGACGATTCCGTCCTCTTCCTTATCGTATAGAACGACGTTCGTGACGTCGCCGAGTTTCTCGCATTCCTCGCGAATGTCTTCCTTCAGGTCTAAGATTGCAGTGGGTTCTTCGTCCAATTGCTTTAGCGTGAACATGTGTCTTAGTATCACGACTTTGTCGTATTTGGAGGTTGTGTCGGCGATTTTGGAGGGGTCGTCGTCATCCCAGTCTGCCAATTTGCTTTGCTGTATGTTAGCTAACTGGAGCTACCGGTAGGGTAGAAGGGAGTGCAAACTTATTCAATTTCTGCGTCTTGGCAATGACCTTCTTCTTATCCCTAGCATTCTTCTTAACCGGTGCGTCCTGCTGCGCCTTATAACTGAAGTCTGCAGGTTGCACTTTGATCCTTCCCCCCTCACTAACGCCGAATCGAAAGTCTGAGTCGTCGAGCATTTGCACTGCCAAGTTCACGCTCTCGGGGCGGAAGTAGACTACAAGCGCATCGCCCTTGACGCTGCCATCCTCGTTCCTATATAATTTGATGCGGGGTTTCCCGCGGTCGATTTCCTCGGCTATTACACCGCATTTGGAGAATACCTCTTTGACTTCCTCTTCTGTCGTGTCGGGGGGTAGGTTGGTGATGTAGACTGCGGTGTTTTTGCGTGCGGGAACTGCAGAGGAGGAGGTGGAGGAGGTGGCGGTGGCGGTGGTAGGGTCGGCGGAGGAGGAGGAGTCTTTGGTGTTTTTGGGCTTTTTGAGGTGTGTGGGATCCTACCGCTCATTGGATATGAGAACGAGAGATGAGTGAGGAGGGGGAGGAGAAGATGTTATCGTACCCCATTCCCTTCATTAGAAGTATACACCTTCTTCCTCTTCTTATTCACCGGCGTCGCAGGCTCACTCTCGTCTACTCCTGCGACCGCATACGCCGCTCTTTGCTGCTCCGCAAGTGTCTCGTCCAGCTATCCACCCCACCACATCCATCGTTTTAGCACAATTCATCCAGCGAGGCGGGGGTGGAAACAAACCACAGGAACCCATCTCTTAATCCCCTCATCGTACTCAAACTCCGTCCCATCGTCGGCCTCCAACGACCACTTCCCCGTAAGCCTCGACCAGGAAACCCGGGAATCGGCCTCGAACTCCTCGCGAGTCGAAGGGAATGAGGATCCCCCTTCTCCTCCTCCGCCTACTTCCATGGGAAGGGGGGGTTCCATGTCCTCCTTTTTCCCTTACAAAATGAGGCTGTGAACGGTAATGTAAGTAGGGTAGTGTGTGAGGTTTGACTATGTGATTAATCAATCGTTGGTTGAGGAGAGGGCTCCGCTTCCTTGTGGAGAAAGTTGTCTGGTTGTGTATGATTCAGTTAGTTACCGTACGGTATGGCAGATAATCTCGGGGGCTCAGATGAATGGCTGGGCATCATTTGGCTTGGCAGAGGTGAGGAAAGGTGGGCTGTGGGCTTCTGGGGACCAGTAGACTACCGTACCCACAAAGTTCTCATACTCTTCCAAGTATCATAACTTATGATACTACCAACTCTTGTGAACGGTTCGCTCGCCCTCTCTTTCCACTATCCAGCAAAGTGAATTGTGATGAGAGTTTACAATATCATTAGAGACATATCCGGGGGCAGTTATCTAAAAGATCCCGCTGTTCTGTTGGTGTTAATAAGAATTGGGTTTTTTTTTAAGATACAGGGAAGTATGAGAACTTTACGGACGTGGGTGCACAGTAGGGGTATTCAAAGTTAAAAATGTGGAAAAAACTTTACTTTGCTGTTTCATGTAAGCTTGGCATGTTCTTAAATGGTTGGTTTACCATAACTTTACCTTACTGTACATTACTTTTTTTGTGGGTTGGGATGGAGGTCTGGAGGTCCGTAATTAACTGGTGTAAAACTCTGTTTAACAAGACTCTCCGATAACTTAGACATGATACATAAAGCACAAAGAAAACTTTTAAAAAATGGGAAAATTTTCTAGAATCCTATAGCATACTTGAGAAACAATTGTACATATTCTTAGGGAAAAATCTCCTGTTATAGGGTTTGTTGTTAATGAACTGAGCTTATAAGAAATCTGTAAAATCAGTTTTGATCCGGAGACCTTACCTTGGTTTACTTCAGTGCATTCAAATATTTTACACACAATATGAGAACACTATTGACTAATGCCATAAAGTAACATAATGCAACCTCCTGCATTTACTTGTTACTGCGAAATCAGCTTTTTAACTTTGAATACCCCTAGTAGCGTACATACTGTACTCGTCCTGTCCTGATGTTGGTGAACACGACTGGGCCTGCATTAGTGCATACAGGGATGCATTAGCGTGTATGAGATGCATTTTGATTAGGCAAACAAGCTAAAATTAAATCAATTAACCAGGAAATACAACGAGAGACAGAGTAGAAATTGTAAGACATAGCAGAAACAGAAAAAAAGAAGGAAAGGTAAATGTAGAATCTAAAAATTAAAATTGTTGCCACCATTGTCAGTAATACATGCTTCAATTCTGAAGGACATAGATAGAATATGAAAATTTATTCGTTCCTCAGGATAGTGATTCCACTTCTTGTAAAAATCGTTATATTAGAAATTAATTTAATAGAAGATAGATAAAATTGTATAAAATACCTGTTCAAGAAGGCGGCGGATTTCACGGACAGACATCCGGTGACCTATTTGTTTCCGAAGCTTATCTTTAAGCTCAGTTCCAATAGTTTCAATTGAATTTAAGTCTAGTAAGTTAGCCGGCCAAACTAACTTCTGGTATCCTAACCTATCTCTAGGAATATTAGGATAGTAGTGGATATGCGCAGGGCATTATCCTCCATTATTATAATATTCCTATCCGGAAACTCTTCAATAGCTTCCTGGGTAAAGGGATAGAGAAGGGGGGATAAAATTCTTTTGCAATAGATAAACCAATCTATCCCTCCCCTTCAATCTATTTTCCGAACCTTGAGTTCTGGCTCTGGAAATGGGATAGGCAATCCCATGGCCTCTGCACGAGCATTTTCTTCTACTTCTATGATACTTCATACTCTTTTTGAAGCACTACTAATGCCTCATGTCGCTGTTTTGCAGTTTCATAAGGTGTAGTGTACATATGGTATGGAAGTTGATTTCCTTTTAATTATGTATTATATTAGCTATTATGTACATTAAAATAATAATAATAATAATAATAATAATAATAATAATAATAATAATAATAATAATAATAATAATAATAATAATCAAAGGAATAATCAAATAAAAATAATAAAAATAACTACCTAATTTACCATATAAGATTGCTCCCCAAAACATAATAGTTGCTCCTTGTGCGAATTTTCTCTGAATATTTTGAGGCTGATAGCCTTCCCCCACTCAGCTCAAAACAACCCTAGCTCGGCAGCAACGTAGATTCCTGGTCTCGAAATAGGACTCATCAGTAAAAATTACTTATTGCCAATCAAGGTTGTGGTGGAGGTTGTAGAAGGCAAGGCGTGCTTCTTTCTGAGCTGGGCTGAGAGCAGGCTGGGTAGTAGGCTTGTGACAAAATTTTTTATTCGTCGTAAGAACTCTTGAAACCGTTTGTCGACTAACATTTAAATTGGCTTTTTATGTACATTAAATCTTTTAGTAATTTGTATATAAGTTTTTAGGTTAAACAAAAAAAAAAAAAAAAGGAAAGAGAGAGAGAGAGAGAGAGAGATTTACCAGCCTTAGCAAGTTGTGAAAATGTCATTCGACAATGTTCTGCATCTTTCAATGCAGTTTCAACTAGGTGACTCTATTCAGCATCTGTTAGAGCCTGATTGGAGTCCTTTACAGCATTGGGTATGGGAATAAGGTTCTTGGTGGCGCAAAGATCGGATATGCCATTTTCCCCTGCACACCGTTTGGTAGTTTGGATAATATTTGAACAGGTACTTTTCAGCACACCTGTTATCTCCGATATCTGAGCTAATGTTATTTTATAAGGGCCCTCTAGTATGGAACATCAGCAAAAATACTAGCCTGCGTCCTGGGCATCCTGTGCGTCAGATGCACCTGATGCACAGAACGTCAATCGCGAATCAGGACGCACCGGGCGCACACCTAACACTCAGGACGCACCGGGCGCACCCCTAATACTCAGGACGCAACCAGATGCAGCACCTAATCCTCAGGACGCAACCAGACGCAGCACCTAATCCTCAGGATGCAACCAGACACAGTACCTAATTCTCAGGACGCAACCAGACACAGCACCTAATCCTCAGGACGCAACCAGACACAGTACCTACTCTTCCTGAGATAACTAAAATAAGCGAAGGGTCCCCCCTTTACCTGTTTCTGACCTTGGTCACCCGGGTCACAATATATTTTACATTATGAAAAGGTATTAAATTTACTACTAATGGTCTTCTATTCTTCTAATATACAGCTCATTGAATCCTCCCCCCCCCTCTTGCCTCCCCTGGGACCATATAGCTATATGGAAAATGGGCACCTCAGAACCCTCTTTATACCGGTGTGTAGCTGGCGTTGAGCCCAGTGACGTCCAAGTAACGGAATCAAAATCGGTTCAGCAGTTCTGGAGGAATCTGCCATTGAGTTCAGGATTAGTAGAGACAAAAGACCACTGTCAGAAGGGTGGGCGATCTCCATGGGTATTAATGCGATAGGGATGTATTTTATACCGGCGTGAAGCTGGCGTCGAGCCCAATGATGGCTAAGTGACAGATGCAAAATCGGTTGAGCGGTTGTGGAGTAAACAGCCATCGAGTTCAGGATTGTTAGAGACAAAAGACCACTCTCAGAAGGGTGGTGAACTCCATGAATACTGATGCGCCAGAGACGTACCTTATACCGCCGTGTAGCTGGCATAGGGCCCAATGACGCCTAAGTGACAGATCCAAAATCGGTAGACCGGTTGTGGAGGAATCTGCCATTGAGTTCAGGATTACTAGAGACAAAGGACTACTCTCAGAAGGGTGGGCGATCTCTATGAATACTGATGCGCCAGAGACGTACCTTATACCGGCGTGTAGCTGGCGTCGTGCCCAACGACGTCCAAGTGACAGAGTCAAAATCGGTTAAGTGGTTATGGAGGAATCTGCCATCGAGTCCTGGGATCGCCAGCATCTCGTCTCAGCCTTCCCATGACCCCCCACCAGAGTTGATAGAGATTTCATGAGTATTGATCTGACAGTGACGTTCCTTATACCGGCATGTAGCTGGCGCCGGGTCCAACAATGTCCTGCCTTCAGATCTGAAATCGCTGAAGCGTTTGTGGAGGAATGTGACATTGAGTTCTGGCATCGCCAGTACCACCCCTTCTGCCTTCCCAAGACCCCCTGCAGAGTAAATAGTAACTTCATGAGTATTGATGCGATAGAGACGTACCTTATACTGGCATGTAGCCGGCGTCGAGCCAAACGACGCCCAGGTGTCAGATCCAAAGTCGGCTCAGCGGTTGTAGAGGAATCCGCCATCGAGTCCTGGGATCGCCAGCATCCCCTCTCATCCTTCCCAGGACCCCCCCCCCCCAAGAGTAGAGAGCGATTTCATGAGAATTGATACGTCAGAGACGTACCTTATACCGGCGTGTAGCAAGCGTCGAGCCCAACGACGTCCAAGTAACGGATTCAACATTGATTCAGCAGTTGTGGAGGAATCTGCTATCGAGTTCAGGATTAGTAGAGACAAAAGACCACTGTCAGAAGGGTGGGCGATCTCCCTGAGTATTAATGCGATAGGGATGTACCTTATACCGGTGTGAAGCTGGCGTCGAGCCCAGAAACCTCCTGGTGTCAGATTCAGGATCGGATGTGTAGTTGTAGTGGAGTATTATGCAGGATGCCTGGGAATATGGATGTTAAGGGTGATGATGTGTAACGACCCTACGATAGGTAGCTACAATCACTATCACCTTAGCCCAAATGGTATACCAAGAGGTATCCAGAGGTGGTATGGTCTCGTATACTTTATACAAATAGCTGGTAAACCTAGGATAAG